>Ga0316207_10001987_pt1 | contig 22510 bp, 21 predicted proteins | sample 6weekpyrite_MG_FD_204943 | JGI IMG/M metagenome (GOLD analysis project Ga0316207, IMG submission 204943) | Microbial mat bacterial communities from mineral coupon in-situ incubated in ocean water Damariscotta River, Maine, United States -... | ecosystem: Environmental > Aquatic > Marine >...
CCATCTCCCTGGGAGTCATTAAAAAATCAAATATATCTTGGTAGTGACGAGTTCGTAGAAGATATGCAATGTAAACTTGACCCAGAACAGCCTTTAGAAGATATACCTAAAGCTCAAAAACAATCACCAAAAAAATCGCTTATGTATTTTGAGAAACAATATAGTTGTCGAGATGAAGCAATGTATAAAGCTTATTTAAGCGGTAGTTATACTCTATCTGAAGTGGGCAAATGGTTTGGGGTAAGTTATGCAACAGTGAGTCGTGTAGTAAACTCATATGAGAATGTGAAATGTAAGGCCTGACCCCCTTGAGTCTGAGTCTTGAGTGCATGACCCCCTTGAGTGCATCGCGCTACACACCCGATAGAGCGCCTTAAAGCAAAAACGGAGGAAAAATGATATGCTTCATAACAGAGAAACTGAAACAGGAATGAACAATATGCAATCAGCTGATATTAAACAAGCGGCTCATCAGATGATCGACCAGCATGATCACCTGACCTGGGCTGAGCTGGCCTATCAGGCCTCGCTAAAAGCCTCAATCGAGCAGGGCTTAGCTGAAGCTAATGCCGGTAAACTGATCTCACAGGCCGATGTAGAAAAAGAGTTTGGTCTGAATAAATGAGCCCTGTCTACTGGACGCCAGAAGCTGAAAGACATCCAGGATTACATGATTAATCAACATGCACCCAAAGCCGCAAAAGAAGTCATTGCGGGTTTACTATCCCGCACACGACAGCTGGAAGAAGCGCCATTAAGTGGGCGGCAGGTGCCAGATTATCCCGATGACGATGTGCGTGAATTATTAGAACGACCCTATCGTATTATTTATCGCATCACAGAACGGCAAATAGAAATCCTAACCGTAATGCATTATCGGCAGTTGTTACCATCGACGGTCAGTGCATTACGCTCCACACATAAAAACACTTAAAAGCGGACACACTGTTCCCATCTGATCGCCCGTCACGCCACTTGCAAAAAACAGCACGTGGTAGGGCTGCTTTTTAATCTGGCAAGCAAACAACAAAGTTAAAACAGCAGGCTTTTATTTTTAGTCAGCGATAGAGCACAACTTTTCACCACAACCTTCACTAAATTAACCACCATAAAATATAACAATTTTTATGATGGTTTTGCCACGTAAAAGCTAGACTTCAGGAACAGGTCTATTTATCCTCTATAACTTTAGCGTTAAGCTACCAAAACAGATAAATATAATTGTTATATAGTGTATGTTAGTTTATTATAATATGCTTATTCTGATGTGTGACAACTTTCATTTCGGGTTAAGTTATTGAAAGTTAAAGATAAAAATTACTAGATTTGCCCCTGATCCATCAGGGACAAAATAATAAAAGCAATTTTATAAGCGTTCATATTTAACTAAAGAGATGAATCCATGCCTAAATTCGTACACCACAAGTTCAAATCTCCCCTGTTTTATTTAATTTCCCTGTTATCTTTCTGGGCAATAAATTCTAGTGCAACTGCTGATGAACAAGATTTGTCGTCAGGGCTTAAATTAGCTCAGGTAGAGTATCGTGAAGTTGAGGAGGAGCGGGTGCTGGACGCCCTGGTTGAAGCGGTCCACAAAGCGACTGTTTCTGCTCAGACCTCTGGGCGCGTGAGTAAAATTTATTCTGATGTAAATGATTATGTAAAAAAAGGTGCGGTATTGTTACGTATGCGTGATAAAGACCAGCAGGCTAAGTTGAATGCTGCTCAGGCTGATTTTCAACAGGCTGAAACTGAATATAATCGGGTTCAGGAGTTGTATTTAAAAAAGCTAATGGCAAAATCACGGGTTGATAAGGCTGAGTCACAACTTAAGTCGGCTCGCGCCAGGTTCGATCAGGCACAGGAAAATCTTGAACGTACCGTTATACGAGCACCCTATAGTGGCATAGTGGTTAAGCGCCATATAGAAGTTGGGGAAACGGCGCGCCCGGGAGTGCCTTTATTTACGGGTTTGTCACTAGAAAGCCTGAGAGTAGTGGTTAATTTACCACAGGATATTATTAATGTAGTTAGACAGCAAAAGCATGCGCGGGTGTTATTACTTAACAATAATGATAAAAGTATAAGCGCAAGCTCAATGACGATTAGTCCCTATGCGGATGAGCATAGCCATACCTTTCAGGTGAGGGTGAATTTACCGCCGGGTGATCATGGTCTGTATCCTGGAATGGCCGTAAAAGTCGCTTTTGCTACAGGCAAAGCACGTAAACTTCAGGTGCCGTCTTCAGCTGTGGCGCATCGCAGTGAGGTAACCGCGGTGTATGTAATGGAGGAGCAAAATATTTCAATGCGCCAGATACGTGCCGGGCATTATCTTGACAATGGAATGATAGAAGTACTTTCCGGTTTGCAGGAAAATGAACAGGTTGTCACTGATCCTGTTTTAGCGGCGGGTTATCTTAAAGAACAAAACCAGATTAAATAAAATTAAAGCTAAGAAATAACTATCTGGATAAATACCAGATGTGTGTCCCTATTTTAAACACTACTCTAATAAGATAAGTTTTAAACGAGAATTTAAATTATGAAACCGGTTTTAGGTATTTCAGGTAAGACTGCAAAATATTTTCTGAATACAGAAATTACTCCACTACTGGCCATTCTGGGTTTTTTACTGGGTGTGTTTGCCGTAATTGTAACCCCACGAGAAGAAGAGCCCCAAATCAACGTCACTTTTGCGAATGTGTTTATTGCATTTCCCGGTGCTTCTGCCAGTGATGTGGAGCAGTTGGTCAGTATTCCGGCGGAGCAAATTCTTTCTGAAATAGAAGGCATCAAACATATCTATTCTGTTTCAAAACCAGGCATGTCGGTTTTAACCGTGCAATTTAATGTAGGTGAAGATCGAACCCAGGCAATCGTGCGCTTGTATAACACGGTGTATTCCAATCAGGGCTGGTTACCACCCGGCTTAGGGGTTGCACAGCCAATTATAAAACCGAAAGGGATAGATGATGTACCGATTATTAGTCTTACGCTATGGTCAAAAAATCAGCAATACGGACGGCATGAATTAACCCAGGTTGCCCACGCGATTGAAGCAGAGCTTAAACGTGTTCCAGGCACACGAGACATTTATACCCTGGGGTCAGCTAATGATGTTGTGCAGGTCTTACTAAATGCGTCTGCTCTGGCGGCCTATAATTTATCGGTGGACGATTTACGTAATGCTTTACTTGTGAGTAATGTTTCACAGAAAGCGGGCCATATGGTACGAGACAATCAGCAAATGGAAGTGCAAAGCGGTGAGTTTTTTAGCACCGTTGATGAAGTGCGTGATTTAGTTGTTGGGGTGCAAAATAATAAGCCAGTTTATTTACGCGATGTAGCGAAAATTAAACGGGGAGCTGATCAGCCAGAGTTATACAGTAATTTTGGAATAGGGGCGGGAACACAACTGGAAGCAAATATTCGTGGTGAATATCCCTCGGTAACCGTAGCAATAGCCAAACAACCTGGCACAAATGCAGTGGAAATTGCCGAACAGATTATTGAACGGATTGACCAATTAAAAGGAATTTTTATTCCCGTAGATGTTGAGGTTACGACCACACGTGATTATGGCAAAACTGCCAATGCAAAATCACAACAGTTAATTGGTAAGCTAGTTTTTGCCACTGCATTCGTTGTGTTACTGGTTTTATTTGCACTGGGTTGGCGCGAAGCCATTATTGTTGGCCTGGCCGTGGTTATCACCCTTGCAATTACTTTATTTGCATCCTGGGCATGGGGTTTTACCTTAAATCGTGTGTCACTGTTTGCGCTGATATTTTCCATTGGTATTCTGGTTGATGACGCTATTGTCGTGGTTGAAAATATTCATCGTCATTTGCAACTGGGGGGTAAGTCTTTTAAAGAAGCAATACCACTTGCGGTTGATGAGGTAGGTGGGCCCACTATTTTAGCGACCTTCACCGTTATTGCGGCTCTGCTACCTATGGCATTTGTTACCGGGTTGATGGGGCCCTATATGAGTCCCATCCCAATTAATGCCAGCATCGGTATGTTAATTTCATTATTGGTGGCCTTTGTGGTTACACCCTGGTTGGCTTATAGAATTCTTTCACAATCGCATACTACAGAAACAGATGAGCTGACTGCAAACCAGGGGCTTTATAATTTTTTCAATAAATACCTGACACCATTCCTAAGGGGAGATTCGGGGAAGGGTAATCGCAGAATGCTGTTAATGGCAATTCTGGGTTTATTATTACTTTCAGTATCACTTGCCGGTATAAAGCTGGTGGTGTTAAAAATGTTACCGTTTGATAATAAATCTGAATTTCAGGTAATAGTTGATATGCCTGAAGGAACTACGGTAGAACAAACAGCTCGGGTACTCGGGGAACTGGGTCGGTATATTGCTAAGGTGCCTGAAGTAACGGATTATCAAATATATGCAGGTACAGCGGCACCAATTAATTTTAATGGTCTGGTGCGCCAGTATTATTTACGTCAACAGGCACACGAAGGTGATATACAGGTTAATTTGCAGGATAAATCTGCACGGGATAGAAAGAGCCACGAAATAGCCAGTGCCCTGCGTTTACCTTTGCAGGAAATAGGTAAAAAATTTAATGCCAATGTAAAGATTGTTGAAGTGCCACCGGGGCCTCCGGTGCAGTCACCATTAGTTGCCGAAATTTATGGAATAAATTATGCCGGGCAGATGGAAGTGGCTCGTGATGTGCGTACGATTTTTGAAAACACACAAGACGTAGTCGATGTAGATGACTCCATCGAAGCAGAGGCTGATAAATTAATTATTAAAATAGATCAGCAGAAAGCCGCACTGCATGGTGTCGATCAAAAACAGATTGTTAACGTAATAACCACCGCATTAAATGGTGAAGATATAACTTATTTGCATGCGGGTAATATGAAATATCCTTTGCCATTACGTCTACAGTTTTCTGTGGCGGACAAGGCACGTGAACAAAGTTTATTGTCATTAAGGGTGCGTAGTAATAACGGGGGTTTAGTGCCGTTGGCCGATGTGATTCAGCTTGAAAGCTCCACACGCGAACACGCAATTTATCATAAGGATCTTCTGCCCCTGGTGATGGTAACAGGTGATATGGGTGGTGATCTGGACAGCCCCTTATATGGTATGTTTGATATTTTTGCTGAGTTAAGTAAACCACAGCAACCAATGGAACAGTATTTAATTAACCAGCCAGATAACCCATATAAATACAGTTTGAAATGGGATGGTGAATGGCAGATAACCTATGAAACGTTTCGTGATATGGGCATCGCTTATTCGGTGGGTTTAATCCTGATTTATTTTTTAGTGGTTGCACAGTTTCGTTCTTATCTGGTGCCATTAATTATTATGGCACCCATTCCTCTCACCATTATAGGGGTCATGCCAGGTCATGCATTATTGGGTGCCCAGTATACAGCTACCTCGATGATAGGGATGATTGCTTTAGCGGGAATAATTGTGCGTAATTCAATTTTACTGGTAGATTTTATTAATCAGCAGGTTGAAGAAGGCATCGACTTTGAAGAGGCGGTAATAAGAGCGGGTGCGGTTCGAGCTAAACCCATTGTACTGACAGGTATGGCAGCCATGCTGGGCGCATTTTTTATTGTGGGTGACCCTATTTTCAGTGGCCTGGCTATCTCCCTGATATTCGGGATACTGGTATCAACAATGCTGACCCTGGTGGTGATACCGGTTATGTATTATGCCTTTATGCGTAAAAGAATGGCTAGTTAGCCATTCTTTTAGTTTTACTGATTTTCTAAATCAATACGATAAGTTTCATGGCAGGTTACACAGTTATGCATTAAGGCTGATAGCTGGGATAAGGTATGATTAGCATCACCCAGATCCTCTACATCCATCGCCAGCTGATCAAATTTTGAATGGGTAGCAAAACCTAATTGCTTAAATAGCAGCGGTAGTTTTCCAATGAGGCTGCCCGGAACTTCACCCTGTGCCGCTTTGCCAACTTTACGGGCTGCTTCTGCGGCAAGCTGCATATTGTCCTCAGCAATTGCGGTGTTTATTTTTTGGACACTGATTAAAAACAACCTCATTTCGGCCAAAACCAGGTCTCTTTCATCAGCATTCAGGAGTATTGAGGTTCGGCCATCGGAACTTTTTGATACATTACCCTGAAAAATAAATTTATAAGCGCCACCTGCAATGGTTATCAGGAGAAGTAAAATAATTGCGAAACATCTTTTGTTCATATAGGAAAATCTTAAGTTAATAAAATTTATTGGGGAGCTATTATATTGAAAGTGGTTAATTGTAAAATGACAGGAGTCAATTTTTGGGTAAATGGAATATATTTGAAAGACGGCGGCTGAATTTTTTTATTATTTCACCCTGTTCGAGACATGAATTGGGGATATCTGTCTCTAGTGGTTAACGGGATAGCAATGATTTCATCATTTAACTAATTCTTTCACAAAAATAAGAGCTATCAAGCAAATCCAGAAACCATTGCAATGAGCGTCCCGTTTTACCAGTGCGCCACGCCAGGCAAGTTGTCGTCGTGTGATGTCCAGTTTCTACCTTTTTTTCTATTAATAAGCCCTGTTTAAGTTCGTTAATGACTAGATAGCGGGGTAAAAAACCAACACCCATTCCCATAATATGCGCTTTAATTTTAGTTTTGAAATCAGGCACGGTAAAAACATCCTGGCCTGTATAAATGCCAGAGGTACGGGGTGGTAAATTCCGTGATGTGTCTGCAACAGCAATGACACGATATTTTGAAATGATGTCTTCGGGTATGGGGCGCTGATATTTAGCGAGTGGATGATCAGGGGAAATGACAAATATCCAGTCAATCTGACAGAGTTTACGTAGATGATAGCCGCCCCCAGCGGGGCCAATTTCAGGGGCACCAATGACCAAATCGGCTCTATTGCTCATTAGGGCATCCCAGGTTCCTCCATAAACTTCTGTTTGTAGTTTAATGCGTGTGCCGCTTTGATGTTTGTAAAATTCATCAATCAGTTCAAGTAATCCACTTATTGGAAGCATATCCGATATGGCTATAGAAAATTCAGCCTCCCAACCTTTAGAAATTTTTCTAAGTTGATTTTCCAGTTCAGAAACTGCGCCCAGTAAATGACGACCCTCAAGCAATAAAAACTTGCCTGATTCGGTGAGGGTGGCCCTGTGCCCGGCTCTGTCGAATAAAGGTGTATCAAGATCCTGTTCTAATTTTTTCATGGTGTAGGTAAGAGCAGATGGAACTCGGTGCAGCTCTTCCGCAGCAGCTGCAAAGCTTCCCTGTCTATGGATGGCATCAAGTACGTTTAAAGCATCTAGAGTCAATTTCATTCAAATAGTTTAAACATAAAGGACAAAAATTTCCAATATTTTTAATGCAACTGTCTGACTACTATAGAGTCCTAATATTAGTTTTAAAGGTAAGAAAACTCCACAGGTAGTTAATAAACATGTAACTACTTGTATATAAAGGATTTATTGGTATGACGAATAGTAATGTATTTAAAAATGATAATAAATTAGATGATAAATTTTGCCAGTATCTTAGATATAGAAGTATCAAATTAATTGTATCAGCTTCGGCCAGGGCATTTTTTAGTACATTTCTACTTTTATCAGTTAATCAGTTGCAAGCAGAAACCTATTCGCCTGATCCGTATTGGCAGGGAACACTGGGGCCATTAAATATTCGATCCATGGCACCGGGTCAGGCCTTGCGACTGGCTCCGTTACCACGTTCACCCTATGGTTTGCCTGAGGGTGAAACCGAGGTGCTAGTAAATTTTGCAGCGGCGAGTGTTTTTTTACAGTTGGAGGACGTTTATCTAGTTGACTTTAACTTTACTGATACACGTATAGCGCTCAACCATGGTTTTGCAAATGGCTGGTCCGCAGAACTTTCATTTAATGATCGACGTATTCAAAATTTATATCTTGATGAGGTTGTGGAGTCTTTTCATGATGTGTTTGGCATTGAGCAAAATGGTCGTGACAAAAATTTAAATGAAACCCATATTGTGATCCCCCAGTATTCTGCCAATTTTGGTGATGAGCTAGATGGTGCATTTTCACAAACCCTGGGTCTGTCAATTCAAAAAGTATTAATCGATAAGAGTATACAGTGGCCTGCGGTTGCGGTTCTTTTAAATACAAGTATTGAAACACTCTCTAATGGGATGATAGAAAAAGATTCTGTTGATTATGGTATGCAATTGAGTTTGGCACAAAAACAAGCTGCAGGTTATTTTTATGCCAATATTTCCTATACACGTTTTGGCTCAGATAAAACACTGGATGTTATTCCACTCACAGAAACACAGTTTTCAGGTATGTTGGGATATGAATTTACACAATCAGCTAATGAGGCTTTTATAGTGCAGTATTTATTTAGTGATGGTGTGTTAAAAGGTCTGGGTGCACTGGAGGATGTCAGCCATGAAATTCATTTAGGCTATAAATGGCGTACACAGAAAAATATGATTGAAGTAGGCTTAGTAGAAAATATTGTAAATTTTGATAATGGCCCGGATGTGGCATTTACCTTTGGTGTAACCCATAGAATGTGAGTCATTATTTAAGAATAATGGCTTTATCAGCTAAAAGCGTTGATATGGCTGCCATGGTCTGATCAAAGTTTTTTTCAAGCACAATAAATTTTAAACTGGTTGATTCATCGCTATATAAATCAATAATGAAATATTTTTCATTTAAATCTTTTTGATTACATACTGGAAAATAGGGTAATACCAGCGGGTCATCATATATATCTATACTATTTATTTTGCTAAATTCAAAATTATATTTATAGTATTGTTTTTCAAAAACCACGACACCACTAAAGCCCTTATCAACTTTCTTTAATTGTTTACCTCGTTTATGAGACAGCATAGATATTTTGTCTATTTGTACTTTCATGTTAGAGGCGTCGTCATGCCAGAATCCACGGGTGCCACAAATACCTTCAGGCTCATTATTTTCCCAGATTGCTTTCTGTAAAACTTCAACAGCCTGTTCTGTGGACATGTTTTTTTTGTAGGCTAACATTTTATCGCTAGGGGAATAAGAGGAAGAGCAGCCCGAAAATAGAATTAACAACAGGAGTATATGGATGTTTTTCATTGCTTTCACCATTTGTATTTATACAAATTATTATCCATAAGCTGGAGATTATAGCCAACAATAATTTGTTTTTTTTAGGCTAATGTGATGCTTATGCAGGTGTGAATTTAAGTAAATGATCGTGAAATTGAGGAGAGGAAAATAAGCCGGGTAAAAAGAATTTTTGGGGGGAGTTTTAAATCTTAATGCTTTAAGGGCTGTGGCTTACATTAGAAAAAATTATAAGGTTTCTCGATTTATAGGATAGATAAACAGTCAAAAAAAAGGGGGTTATAAACCCCCTGTTTTTGTATTCGAAATACTAATATTAACTACAGCCTTTAGGGCGTGGTAAGCCAGCAATTTTATTTGCACACTTAATCAGGCCGGTTGGAAACAGGGAGTAGATATATTTTTGATCACTCTTATCTTTGCCGTATTCTTTCTTCATCAGCTTAGAAAATGCGCGGGGTTCGCACACCGTGCCATTAGCCTGAAAATAATCACGAGCCATATTGATAATGTTCCAGTGCTCCTCAGTTAGCTCGGGCACCTTTTCATTGATCGCAATTTGGCCTGCGAGTTCTTCGCTCCACTCATCCAGGTTTAGCAGCCAGCCTGCTTCACTTAATTCAATTGTTTTACCGTCAACAATCGCTTCCATTACATCACCTCGTAAAAAATAAATAAACTTGACTAATTTAGTCGGGTATTATCCATGAAATAGACACGGGTGGCAAATATAATTAGACGTTTTTATTAGACAGCCCTTATAGACGGTGATAATGTGAAATTCTTCGCGTTCTTTAATGAGTTCGTCTAAGCTTAATATCAGTATCAGGTAATTTCAGATTAAGTCAGATTAGATTTAGCCAGCATAAAATAATCAGGCCTGACCAGAGATTCCCTGACTCAATCTATGTGGGAAGGCTTATGTCTGATCAGAATATTGATATGTTTAGTGGTGTGGTTCCAGGAGAGCCATTATATAAGCTCGCCCCTACACGTGACGAAAATGGGATTTCATTTGTCGACTTTATGTTGATAATTCCAAAATTGAAAAAAAAGCCAAAAAAATATATTGATCGCACTCTGAAAGATATTCAGATGGTATTAAGTCGATACAGCTCAGATGTGGTTTTTGCAAATATGGACTTAAAAATCAACTGCTTATGGGTGTCTCATAAGCCCAAACCCGGTTTATGTAAAGAGTTAACAACAGCCATTCGTCAATATGTGCCAGAGGCCATGTTGGTGGGTGATATGTCCCGATAATCTATTAAGCCTGATAAATTATGACTGAATCTATAATTGACCCCCTGGTATTTAATGAGATTGCTGAGCTAATGGGTGATTCCATGGGTGAATTTATTGAAACCTATCTTGATAACTCGCCTAAATTAATTGAAGGCATGAGCAATGCTATTCCTGTTGGGGACTTTGATGTGGTGACTCATAATGCCCATCAATTGAAAGGAGGTAGCGGAAGTATCGGTGCAATGCGGGTGTTTCAGTTTGCCATGCAACTGGAAGAGGATAGTAGAGACGGTAAGTTAGATAATTTAGCGAGTGTCTTTGAAGAGCTTAAAGTGGCTTATGAGCAGGTAGACGCTGAGTTAAGAACGCATTTGTAGGTTTGTTACCCAGATTCCTTAGATAATTGGGGTATGTTCCTGGGCAATCCCCACGCATATTATTTAAAAGCAAAAAGCATTTTGTCCGCAAATGGCAGTTCCTGCGCATCCATGCGCCCACTGCATTAGTGCTTCCTTGCACGTCAACGCAAAAATACGCAAATATTTTGTTTGTGCGCCTGTGGCGCACTGCACCCTGTATAAAGCTTTTGCTTTTATTTGCGTGTGTTGGCGTTCATTTGCGGACAAAATGCTTTTTGCTTTTAATAGTTATTTAATTCGTTCACGTCCATCTTTAACCGCTTTCAATACCTGTTCAGGAGCGGTGCCTCCGATATGGTTACGTGCTGCAACCGAGCCTTCCAGTGTTAGCACATCAAATACATCAGTCTGGATAATATCTGAAAATTTCTGTAATTCGTCCAGTGACATTTCACTTAAGTCTTTCGTGGTCTCAACGCCATAGGCTACTGCCTTACCGACTACTTCATGGGCATCACGAAAGGGGAGCCCCTTGACGACAAGGTAATCAGCTAAATCGGTTGCTGTTGAAAAGCCCTGTTTAGCCGCCTTATACATATTTTCTTTTTTTGCTTCAATAGCGGGTATCATGTCAGCAAATGCACGTAATGAGCCCAATATTGTGTCGATTGTATCGAAAAGTGGTTCTTTATCTTCCTGGTTGTCCTTATTGTAGGCCAGTGGTTGAGACTTCATCAGGGTGAGTAGAGAAATTAAGTGCCCATTAACTCGGCCTGTTTTCCCGCGTACTAATTCAGGCACATCCGGGTTTTTCTTTTGTGGCATGATGGAAGAGCCCGTACAAAAACGATCGGGCAAATCGATAAAATCAAACTGTGCGGATGACCATAGCACCAGTTCTTCAGAAAAGCGTGATAAGTGGGTCATTAAAATAGCGGCATCGGCGCAGAATTCAATGGCAAAATCTCGATCACTTACCGCATCTAATGAATTTCGGCAAACATCGTCGAACTTGAGTAGTTCTGCAGTTAAATGTCGATCAATAGGGTAAGTGGTGCCAGCTAAGGCGGCAGCGCCCAGTGGTAAAACATTTAAGCGATTAGCACAGTCTGTCAGCCGAGAAGCATCCCGGTGCATGTTTTCAAACCAGGCTAACAGGTGATGACCAAAGGTAACAGGCTGTGCCACCTGAAGATGAGTAAAGCCGGGCATTATGGTTTGGGCTTCGCGTTCAGCCAGGTCAAGTAAGCCATTTTGCAGGCGGCGAATTTCAGCAATCGCAAAACCAATTTGCTCGCGCAGGTAAAGGCGAATATCCGTAGCCACCTGATCATTACGAGAGCGACCTGTGTGTAAGCGTTTACCCGCATCACCTACCAGTTCAGTAAGACGGGCTTCTATATTCATATGCACATCTTCACGGGCTATAGACCATGCAAATTTACCATCTGAAATTTCCTGCTCTATCTGGTCAAGGCCTTTTAACAGGGCATTTAAGTCGTCATTTGTAAGTACGCCCACCTTGGTAAGCATTCGGGCATGGGCACGGGAACCTTCAATGTCTTCTCGATACATGCGTTGGTCGAACTGGACCGAGGCGGTAAAAGCTTCAACGAAGGCATCGGTGGGTTCTGAAAAACGCCCACCCCATAATTTATCCTGGGATTGTTTTGTATCTGAAGCTTTGCTCATGGTGAAAGTGAGTCCTGAAACTGGTTTTGAATTAGCGCGAAGTATAGCAAAACCCATACAGCTAACCAATTTTAGGGGCGAATAGATATTTTTTAGCAATTTTTGCTAATAGTAAGAAGCGGAAGTTAGCAGTTCTATTTGCTCACTGCTAAATTACTCTGTTAAGGCACGTCTCCATCAGGGACAGTCCGCTGCTTTTTGGCGCTCTGTCCCCTTATTGTGACCACCAAGAGTTGTGCGGGGTAGTTCATCGCACTGCCCATCTGATCGGAATTACCACATGGGACAGGGCGCTAAAAAGCAGCGGACTGTCCCCGATGGAGATGTGCCATAACAGGGTAGATAAGGATTCAATTGGTTTATTTAACAAATACATGTCAAATCGTCTAAACTGCCTACATGGATAAGGAATTGAATTCTAATCGGGGATTTATCCCGAACATGTGTGACGTTTCAGCCGTTTTTATGCTGATCTTAATGGTGGAGTTGCTGTCTGTATTATTGGCCCTGGCCCCAACAGATCAGAATGGTTTTTGGCTACGCCTGGCATTTATATCATTTTTTGCCCAATGGCTGGGCCTGATTAATGCTGGCTTACTCTGCCTGCTAAAAAATTGGCTTAATAAACAAACTATAATTATATGTGCAAGCTCGAGCTTTGCCCTGATGTTGTTAGTGACGGTTCTTTTTAGCGGCCTGGTCCTATACCAGGGCGATGTGATCGGTGTGTCGAGCATTGTTGACAAGCCAGCAATTATTTATTTTATTCTACGAATTCTGGCTATAAGTGGAATTATCTATGGGGTGGTGTTACGTTATTTTTACGTACAGCACCAGTGGCGATCAAACATTCAGGCGCAAAGCCATGCTCAGCTACAGGCACTAAAAGCGCGAATTCGGCCACATTTTCTGTTTAATAGTATGAATACCATTGCTAGTCTGGTGCATATCGATGCAAATAAAGCTGAGAAGGCGGTAGAAGATTTATCAGATTTGTTTAGAGCCAGTCTACAGGAAGAAACAATTCATACATTACGCGATGAGCTAGCCCTTACAGAGAGTTATCTGGGTATAGAGCATCTTCGTCTTGATCAGCGGCTTTCGGTGGAATGGCAGCTAGATGAGGCGGCTATGGAAATAGAAGTACCTTCATTATGTTTGCAGCCTTTGGTAGAAAATGCAATTTATCATGGGGTTGAACCACTTTCTGAGGGCGGAAATATAAAAATTTCAGCGCAACTCGAAAACAATCGACTATGCTTAAGTGTAAGTAATCCGGTATTAGGGCATAGTGTCATGAGCCGGCATAAAGGAAATCACATGGCGCAGACAAATATACGAACCCGTCTAGTATTAATGTATGGAGACGAAGCCGAGTTTAATATTAAAGCAGAGCCAGATCTGTATACGGTTTCTATAGGAATACCTTTATAAACATGAATATTTTGATTGTAGATGATGAGCCATTAGCCAGACAGAGGCTAATAGGACTAGTGCAAGAATTGAATGGCTTTGAGACCTGTGCAAATGCGTCTAATGGTAAAGATGCACTGAAATTAGCACAGGAGTTAAAACCTGATGTGGTATTGCTGGATATTCGTATGCCCGGTATGGATGGCATAGAAACCGCACATCATATGAACAGGTTAAGTAAGCCACCCGCAATAATTTTTACAACGGCTTTCAGTGAGCATGCGTTAAAGGCTTTTGAGACCCATGCGGTGGACTATCTCCTTAAACCCATTAAGCAAGAAAGGCTAAATGAAGCGCTAGATGCCGCTTCCCGCTTAACAAAGCCACAACTTGAACAGCTTAAATATATCGATGAGCAACCCAAAATACGCACCCATATTTGCGTTAAAACCCGGGGAAGCCTGGAGTTGGTGCCGATAGAAGCTATTCGATACTTTATGGCAGATCATAAATACGTAACACTGCGCACCGATGACCATGAATGTTTGATAGAAGAGTCATTGAAATCACTGGAAAATGAATTTGATCATGTTTTTACACGTATTCACCGTAATGCCCTGGTTGCAGATCAGTTTATGAGTGGGCTGGAAAAAAATTCAGAAGGGCATTGCGTGATTACGATTGAAGGTATTGACGATCGACTGGAAATATCTAGACGTCACTTGCCCCATGTACGTAAAAAAATTAAAAACATGTCAACCTATAAATAGCCGAGTTATTGATGAGCATTAAAATGTTAGCCATAATCTGAGATCTGGGTAATTACAGGGGCTTATACCCCTACGCATCACTATTAATCTGCGCTAAAATAAGCGGTCTTTAATGTCTGGATTTATTCATGTCGCAAACCATCCGTATCGCTACACGTAAAAGCCCTCTGGCACTATGGCAGGCTGAAGAAGTTTCACGTCAGTTAGCGCTTTTGTACCCTGATCTAAAAATAGAGCTTATTAAAATTGTCTCAAAAGGCGATAAAATTCTTGATGCTCCATTGGCAAAAGTAGGGGGTAAAGGCCTGTTTGTTAAAGAACTGGAACAGGCAATGCTCGATGGAGAGGCGGATATCGCCGTGCATTCGATGAAAGATGTACCAATGGAATTTCCAGAAGGCTTACATTTATCTGTCATTATGGAGCGAGAAGATCCAACCGATGCGTTTGTTTCGAACCACTACAGTAGCCTTGAAGAATTACCTGAAAATGCTCGCATCGGTTCATCCAGTCTGCGCCGACAGTTACAAATAAAAGAAGTGATGCCAAAAGCACAAATGCTTAATTTACGAGGCAATGTGAATAGTCGCCTGCAAAAGCTCGATAATGGCGATTATGATGCAATTATTCTGGCCACTGCGGGTTTGCTCAGGCTGGAATTTGATGAGCGCATAAAAACCAGAATCACACCAGAACAAAGCCTGCCATCTGTAGGTCAGGGAGCAGTAGGTATAGAGTGCAGGGTAGGTGATGAGAGAATAGAGTCATTGATTGCACCGCTAAATCATCAACAAACCCATACCCGTTTAACGGCTGAGCGTGCGATGAATAATCGTTTAAATGGTGGTTGCCAGGTACCAATAGCGGGTTTTGCCATACTTGAAAATAATGAGCTTTATCTGCGTGGCCTGGTGGGCCGACCTGATGGTAGTGAAGTGGTTCGTGGAGAAATTAAAGGTTCTGCTGCTAATGCAGAAGCGCTTGGTAGGCAATTAGCGGAACAGTTACTGGGTGATGGTGCTGATGTGATTTTGCGTGAAATGGGTATGATTGATTGATAGCATCCAAATCTAATCAGCCATTAAACCTGCAATGAGCGGGGATAATCATGTTGTTTTAGTGACCCGGCCACAAAAACAGGCGGCTGAGTTTATCGATCTATTAAAAAGCAGGGGTTTTAATGCACTGGCCTTTCCCTGCCTGGAAGTACAGCCAGTTATGTTAAATACGCAACTTAAAGAATTAATTAATAGACTCAAAGAATTTGATTTAATTATTTTCATAAGCGCAAATGCGGTGGAGTACGCTGCAAAATTGATGCGCCAACAAGGCATAGCGCCAGCTTCGATAACAACAAAAATTGCGACCATTGGTAAGGCAACATTTTCATCCGCAATTGCATTGGGTTTTAAGGTTAGCCTGAGCCCTGATAACGGGTTTAATAGTGAATCGCTATTGGCGCTAAAAGAATTGCAGGCAGATTATATAAATGGAACCCGGTGCCTTATTTTCAGGGGTGTTGGTGGGCTTGAAAACCTGGCAAATGAGCTACAGAAAAGGGGGGCGCAGGTACGTTATGCAGAAGTCTATCGGCGTAGTAAACCACAGACTGATGTGAATATAAGTCGTCAGCAACTGAGTGATAACTGGGCTGGGTTAAAAATAAACGCCATAACAGTTACCAGTAATGAATCACTGCAAAACCTGTATGATATGCTTGAGCAACCGGGAAGAGCAGCAATGTTAAATACTTTGTTAATTGTTGCTTCTCAGCGGGGCGTTAAACTGGCGCAAAGTCTTGGCTTTAAGTCAATCAGGCTTGCGCTATCTGCTATCAATCAGCATATGCTGGAAGCGGTTGCAAATGAATTGAATTAATGCCTGAATAAATCAGGCAACCGATTTTTCGGGTTTATAAAGAAATGCGGGTTTATAAAAAAATTTATTGAAGTAATTAATTATGCCAAAAGAAGAAAATGCAATATCAAACGTTGAGCCTGAAGATGAAAAGATCAGCGTGCCAAAGAAGGAAAAAAAGCCTGAAAAGAAATCATCTGGTAATGGTTTTGTTTTGTTCTTGTTGTTGCTTGTTGTAGGTGCAAGTGGTGGCGCATCGTATTATTTCTGGGAGCAGTTGCAAAAACAAACAGACGAGCTGCAACAGCAGCAGCAATCTATTCTAAATTTACAAAAGCAACTGAAAAAAACCGTTGCAGATTTTAGCGACAACATTGCTATATCGACTAAAAATACAACCCAGTTAGAAAATTTGAGTGAGCAAATTCGACAGACTGAGACCATATCTCAGCAGGCGATTGAGGTAGTAAATCGAAATCAACGTGACTGGGCCTTAGCTGAGATAGATTACCTACTACGAATTGCTCATCAACGTATTGCTGTTGCTAGTGATATTGCGGGTGCAATTGCAGCTCTAAAGGGTGCTGATGCACGCATAGAGCAGCTTGGTGATTTAAGTTTATTTAAAATACGTAAGCAATTGGCAAAAGATATCGCGAATTTAAATGCGATTCATCAAGCGGATGTGAATGGCATTTCATTGGCTTTAGATCAGGCCATTACCTATTTACCCGAACTGCCTTTTAAGTCTGTTAAAGATGAAATTAAGGTGCAGTTTACTGAAGAAAAAGCTAATGTAATTGAAGATGATACGTTTGTGGGTTCGGTACTAGAAGCGGTGAAACAAATTGGTGATATAAAAATTCACCAACGTAGTATAAAGGCGGCAAGCAGTGCTGATCAGCAAAACAGTATTGAGCAATTACTTCGCACTTATTTATTAGGTGCTCGTCTAGCGGCTCTTCGTTTTGATCAGGTTCAGTTTCTACATGAAATTAATCAGGCCGGTGAAATTGTCAGGTTACATTATGATGAAAGCGATAATCGTATACAGCAATTACAGAAAACACTATTAGATTATTCAGCATTGCAGCTAAGTCCTGATTTGCCAGAATTAACTAAAGCGTGGGCAATGCTGCAAAAGGAAATGAAAGGCCCCTCAAGTAAAACCGAAAATTCAGTTGCTATTGAAGCACAGTCAAAAAAAACTCAGGCAGTAAGTAGTGATATTAAGTCTGAAAAGAACAATCAGGGGGCTGAATAATGAAGGGTTTTATTCTCGCATTATTATTAGCAATCACTTTTTCCGTGGTTATAGGGGTAACGGCTTATTATAATGGGGCTGGTTATGTGGTGTTTAGTTTTGCAGATTTTACGATAGAAACATCTTTTATTTTTATGATGGGTTTTCTAGCAATAAGCTTTTTTGTTTTTTATTATTTTTTACGCATCATTTCAAGAATATTGTATTTTCCTAACTACATGAGTCGTCGACACATCGAGCGCCAGGCTGAAAGGTCAAAAAATGCCTTGATCAAAGGTCTTATTGAAATGTCAGAAGGGCGTTTTGAACAGGCAGAAAAAATATTAATTAAACAGGCAGGGGCGAGTGACACATCGCTGTTAAATTATTTAATGGCAGCAAGATCTGCGCAACAACTTGGTGAGTATGATCGTCGCGATGAGTATTTAAGATTAGCTCATGAGGAAACGCCATCTGCTGATATTGCAATTGGTTTAACCCAGGCCGAATTGCAATTAAGTCACAAACAGTTTGAGCAGGCTCTTGCAACTTTAAATCACCTATCTAATGTTTCTCCCAGACACGGCTATGTTAAAAAACTACAGGCGCGTGCTTATCAACAGTTAGGGGACTGGGACAGTTTAGGCCCCATTCTTGAAGATGTTCGTAAGATGAAAGCGGTAGAAGAAACCCAACTTGAAAAAGATGAAGTAGAAGCTTATTACGGTATGCTTAAAAGCAGTATTAAGCAGGTGGATGGAGAAAAGACAGATCGTATCTGGAGGCAAATACCAAAGCGATTAAAAAATAATTCAGGGTTAATACATATTTATTGCAGTTACCTGACAAAAATTAATAAGGATGATGAGGCTGAAATATTAATAAGAAACCAGTTAAGTAATAGCTGGAATGATGAGTTGGCCTTGTTGTATTCTAACTTAGCTATAGGAGATGCTGCTAAGCAGTTAGAAACAGCGGAAACCTGGTTACATGGGCAGTCGCGTAATGCTGTTCTTTTGTTGGTATTGGGCAAGTTGTGTTTAAATTGTAAGCTTTGGGGTAAGGCAAGAAGTTATTTTGATTCGAGTATTGGCATTCAACCTACAGCCGAAGCTTATTTGAAATTAGCTGAATTACTTGATAGTAAAATGGATGAACATGAAGAAGCGCAAAAAATGTATCAACAAGGTTTGTTAAAAGCCGTTGATAGTCAATTTGAAAATAATTTATTAAGTGGGCCCAGTGAAAGTAAATCCGCAAGACCACTGCTTAAAGTTATTCAGTAAATGCCTTGCAGTTGAAGTTGGCTTTGGCTGGGGATATTTATAGGTAAAGCGAAGCGAGTCGCTTAAAGTCGTGAAGGTGATTTGTTTTAATTAGGCCGCTAGTAAAAATTATGCATTTTAGTGCAAGGCTTTAGCATTCTCTTTTTAAATTGCTTTCTAAAGAATTACATAAAGATGAAAGTTTCGTCATTCCCGCATGCTTTTAGCGGGAATCCAGTGACTTTGAATGACTTAAGGCCGCTGGATCCCCGCTAAAAGCATGCGGGAATGACAAATAACAGATTGTAATAATCTGAAATGACTTTTAGTCGTTGCAAAGCAACCTATGGGCTTTCAGTCCATAGTTGTTGAGTGCTGATGAACAACATAATGCCCAAAAAACTTCACAGCCTCTTTTCCATTAAATAAAATATTAACCTGTAATTTAATACGTGCCTGGCCTTTGCGTTGAACGGTTTTTATGAAACGTTGTAAAGCATCCGCATCATCTAATTCACAGGTCGCCCTGATCTCGTCATCAACGGGTAATAAATAATCTACTTCACTATGCTGAATAACAATATGACCGGAAAGTTTATTTAATTTCATTTGCTGAAAAACAAAACTCCAGCCACATAACACGGCAACAGAATACAGGCTGCCGCCAAAGGCGGTGCACTTATGGTTTAAATTTGGTGCTAAAGGTGCGCGAAGTTCAATCTTGTTTGCACTGCAGTAAGCAACAGAAATTTCCATTGCCCGCGTAAGCGGTATTTCATCGTGCAGAACAGATTCCAGGATTTTACAGTCCTGCATGGGGTTTATTTCTTTGCGGCAATTGCTTGTGTCGCATCAGCAGAGTATTCAAAAGAATCTGAGAACATATTTTCTTTTGCTGCGCCCTGTTGAGTAAATAAATCAACGGCGGCATTTATCATAGGTGGTGGTCCGCTCATATAAATGTCAAAGTTAGACATATCGGGAAATTTTTCTGCGACTATTTGGTGTACAAAGCCGGTTTCGCCTTGCCAGTTATCTTCATTCATCGGCTCTGACAGAACAGGAATAAAACTTAGATTCTGGTTATTCTGCATCCACTGTTTTGCCATATCATTCATATACAAATCACGCAGTGCCCTGACCCCCATAAAGATATGTATTGGTTGATCAAAGCCTACATATTCTATGTGCTCGATCATGGCTTTCAGGGGGCCGAAGCCTGTTCCTCCACCCACCATAATGATTGGGCGATTTCGATTTTCACGCAAATAAAAGCTGCCCATGGGGCCCTGGAGTTTAAGGCTGGAGTTAGCAGGCATGGACTCAAATAAAAAGTCTGTAAACAGGCCGCCATTAACATGGCGAATGTGTAGTTCAATTAAATCATCATTATGAGGCGCATTTGCTATAGAAAAAGCACGACGTTTGCCATCTTCAAGAATAAATTCTATATATTGTCCAGCATGATATTGAAGCCGTTCATCGTTATCCAGTGCTAATCTAAGTGCAATAACATCGTGGCATAGATGGTTTTTCGAGCTGACATGGCAGCCTATTTGCCTAACCTCTAGTGGTGTAGCTTCTTCAATTTCGTCTATGCTAATTTCAAGATCAGAACGGGTTTTACCTATACAGAATAAAGCCTGTTTGTTTGCCTTCATTTCATCATCAAGTGCAATAGGCGCATCATCATAATAAATGTCACCTTTTAAGACAAAGCCAGTGCAACTACCGCAGGCGCCACCTCGGCAACCATAGGGTAATTCAATGTTTTGCCTCATGGCCGCATCTAGAATGGTTTCCCCCTCATCAATATCAAACTGGTGTCCAGAAGGGTGTACAGTAACTTTATTAGGCATGGCTAATCCTTTAAGGAAAAATTGGCACTATTTTGCACCAACTATGTGCAAAGTAAAGCTTATAAAGAGTAGGTGTTAAGCTCGTTTTTGATATAATAGCGTACAAAATTTGGAGAAGATGTAAATGGCTCGCGTAAAAATATTTAGCACGGCACGTTGCCCGATCTGTGTTAAAACCAAAGTATTGTTGAATAAATGGAAAATACCTTATGTGGAGGCCATGGTGGATTCTGATCATGGCGCACTGAGGGAGATGTCAGAAATAACACAGGGTGCTAGAACGGTTCCTCAAATAGTGATAGATGGGAAGTGGATAGGAAGCTTCTCAGAACTGACAATGTTGCATATGGATGATGAGCTCGATGAGTTTGTTGAAGTCTGATTTAACTTTGCTGTCCAGAATAATTTAAGTACTTAAATATACGATCAGATAAACTAAAACAATAGAACAAACTTCGTCATCCCAGCGTGCCCATGCTTAAATAGATATGGGCTGGGATCCAGCGACTTTAGGTAATTTAAGGTCGTTAGATAACCGGCACAAGCACTCAGGAGTGACGAATATAATTATTACGGACACAGTAGTGTGAAGCCTGATTTAAGTAAAGTAGTCGTACCTGACTGGGTGCGTTTCATTGCCCAGGATTCTGACGGAAGCTGGTGGGGGTATTCGGTTGAGCCATTAGAGAATCACAGGGGCTGGTATGAAAATGAAGTTGGCGAGAATGTAAAGCTGTTGCAACTGGAAGCAGACAAAAGGTGGCGAAAAAGCTTGTTTGCCTATAAACAGGATTGATAAACAATAAAGTGGAAGTTTCAGATACGAGACAGAAGCTAATCACTTGAGCCTAATAATTACAGGTTTTATACGCTACTTAAATATACATTATATACAGTGTAATACTTAATAAGACCAATCTGGACATTTTACGTGGTAAATGATCGATAGAGACAATGGCTATAAATGTGGTGCTTACGAATTATAAAAATTGCCTTGAATTTTTTTAGTCGCATATAATTTTTATTTATATAGCTAGAATAAACTGAGGACAGATTCGGTGCTATATACGGCGAAAGGCCCATGTGTAGGCTAAATAGTAGAAAAGAATAGAATAAAAAGTAGCTAAATTGATCGAGACCAAATTTGGGAAAATAGGTTCAATTGAATTCTTGTTAGATCGAAAGCACTATGCTACTATCGCTTCGAATATGGATTGCTGCCTATGTAAGATGACTGTGTGTATAAGAATTTGACGATATTTAAAGAGCGAAATTTAAATAAAGCCTGTCAAATAAAGTCATTTTGAATTGCAGCAAAGATAATAATACAAGGCATTATAAGAAACATAAAAGAATGTGATTTACACATTAACAACTGGATTGATAAAAGCAGGCTTGAAAAACAAAAAATACTTGCTAATATCTCTAACGGGCTAGTTAGTGAACAGCCGGAATTCTAATTGCTGAATTAGAAATCTAATTACTAATAATTAATAAAACTGAGTTAAATCACTGAATGTGTAAAGAAGAAATATCTCAAATGCGCAATATTGAATTGGCACGTAAAGATGACTATGCTCCGAAAAAACTTTCCCTGAGATGGTTTTTAAAGGGCTGCACTCAAAAAAAACAAACCTTAAAAACAATTAACTTAAACCATTTGCCTATCCTAAAGCACACAATTAAGGAAATACCTAT
>Ga0316207_10001988_pt1 | contig 22491 bp, 22 predicted proteins | sample 6weekpyrite_MG_FD_204943 | JGI IMG/M metagenome (GOLD analysis project Ga0316207, IMG submission 204943) | Microbial mat bacterial communities from mineral coupon in-situ incubated in ocean water Damariscotta River, Maine, United States -... | ecosystem: Environmental > Aquatic > Marine >...
TACTTTGATTTTTCACACGGCAAAAGTATAGCAACAGTTAATTCTTTTAAGATTACATCTTTATATATTTATATTGTTTTATTTATTTTTATGTAATATATGTTGTTTTTGTCTGGTTTTGTAACACAGTTTAATATATAAAGTATGTCTATTATTGACAATCATGTCGCATATATGAGATGAACTCACTAAAGTGTTTCATTACACTTTGTAGTAACTCTTCATCTTCCATGCTAAATTTAAATGGTTCATCTATCTTATTTAAAATTTGAATAACACCAACTCTATTTTGTCGTTTATCTAAAATGGGTGTTGTCATCATTGTTTTTGTCTCATAGCCTGTTTTTGTATCAATTTTATCAAAAAACATTGGATGGCTTGCTACATCATTTATAATTTCAGATTTTCCAGTTTTAAATACATGACCTGCAATACCAACAGAATCAGGAATCTCTAAAAAGCTTATACCATCTATGTATGCACTCCAAAAACTTTCGCTTTTACAGTCATGAATGTAGACTGTACATCTATCTGCACCTATATAAGTTTTTAACTCCTCAGATAGGTAATGTACTTTTTGAACAAAGTCAACATTGCTATTTAGTACACTCTCTAGGTTCATTAAAAAGTCTTGGAATCGATTGCTCATTGCGATATAATTTCCTTTATGTTAGATAAAAAAGCACTTTTACAAATTATTCCTCAAAATTCAACTTCTGTTGAACTTCGTTGTAGTGGCGTATGGAATCATGATACTATTTTTGATGCTAAGAGAGAACTACTATCTTTAAATAAAGAGAGTAATCTATCTAATATACTCTTTGATTTCACAGGTGCTGAGCTTTTTGATTCTGCTGGAATGTTACTTATAGTAGAGACAATCAATAGAAATATAGGACGTGGAGCTGCTGTAACATTCATAAATATGCTCCCTGTTCATCAACGAATGTTAGTATTTTACCGAAAACATTATGTTAGCTCAAATGATGCACATAACTTGTATATTCCAAATATGTTTGAGCGTGTTGGTAAAACAGTATATGAAAGTTTAAACAATTTTAATAGTTTTATAGAGTTTATTGGGCAAAGTGTTTGGCATCTGCTACTTCTATTTAGATTTCCAGCTAGATTTAGATTTGATGCTTTGGTTAAACACCTACACTCTTCAGGTTTTCAAGCTATCCCTATTATTGGTGTGACTAGTTTTCTAGTTGGACTTGTTGTAGCCTATCAAGGATCTATGCAACTACAAAAGTTTGGTGCAAATATTTTTATAGTTGAAATGGTCTCTATCTCAGTATTTAGAGAGCTAGCCCCTATGATTACTGCAATTGTAGTAGCTGGTAGAAGTGCAAGTGCATATACTGCGCAAATTGGAACAATGAAGATAACCGAAGAGATAGATGCTATGCGTACACTTGGGTTTCACCCATTTGATTTTTTAGTTTTACCTAGAATGTTGGCTTTAATGCTTGCAATGCCTCTTATTGTCTTTTTAGCAGATATTGTTGGTGTTTTTGGTGGAATGCTTGTAGCGCAGATGCAATTAGATTTAAGTTTTGCAGAGTTTATAGGACGCCTTCATACAGAAGTTGAACTTAAAAATATACTTATAGGACTTGCAAAAGCCCCTCTTTTTGGTCTTTTAATTGCTGCAATTGGCTGTTTTAGAGGTTTTCAAGTGACAGGTAGTACAGATAGCATTGGTACACAAACAACTGTTAGTGTGGTTAATGCAATTTTTTGGGTAATAGCATTTAATGCACTAATTTCAGTAATGCTAACGGAGCTTGGAGTATGAGTGTATTAATTCGCACTGAAAATCTAGTAACTCGCTTTGGTGATCTGCTTATTCATGACAAACTAAACTTCTCTATTAAAGAGGGTGAGATATTTGGACTTTTAGGTGGTAGTGGGGCTGGAAAATCTACATTAATGCGCCAGATGATTATGCTTGAACAGTTTGCTGGTGGTAATTTACATGTTTTAGGTAGGCCAATTAAGGGTATTAGCGTTAAATCTGCGCAATCTTTGAGACTTCAATGGGGTGTACTTTTTCAATTTGGCGCACTGTTTTCTTCACTTAGCGTACTTGAAAATGTAGTAGTTCCTCTCAAAGAGTATACAAATTTAGATAAAGAGCAGATGCACTCAATTGCAAAAGCAAAATTACGTATGGTTGGGCTTCCAGATCACGTTGTACAACTTAATCCATCAGAGCTTAGTGGTGGAATGAAAAAGCGTGTTGCACTAGCTCGCGCCCTTGTAATGGACCCTAAACTTCTATTTTTAGATGAGCCTACAAGTGGACTAGATCCAGCTAGTGCACGTGCATTTGATAGATTAATAGTTGAGTTAAAGCATATGTTTGGATTGACGATAGTAATAGTTACGCATGATCTAGACACAATAAAAAATGCACTTGATAGGTTCATTATTCTTTATGATAAGAAAATTTTAATTGAGGGAAGCATGGAAGATGTTAAAAGTATGAATCACCCAGCACTCGACCACTTCTTTACGTCACACTAAGGGGAGTTATGGAAAGTAAAGTTAAATATACCATTGTTGGAATCTTTGTTTTTACGGTAGGGTTTTTATTAGCTGCATTTATTTTTTGGATGGGCAAATATGGTTCACAGAGTGCTGAACACGACTGGTATAAAATTTTGATGAAAGATTCAGTATCTGGTTTAAATAAAGAGTCTCCTGTTAAATTTAGAGGTGTTGAAGTGGGACAGGTTCAAACTATTAAAATCAATAAAGATAATTCAGAAGAAGTTGAGATTCTTATAAGAGTTGAAAAAAATACTCCAATAAAAAAAGATAGTGTTGCCATACTTAGCTCCCTTGGTATAACAGGACTTAGTTATATTGAGTTAAAAGGTGGTTCTAATGCATCTGAGCGTCTTGTAAGTTCTAAGAGGGAACCCTCTATAATTAAATCTGAAGCCTCTTTATTTAGTCGTTTAGAAAATTCTGCTTTTGGTATGACAGATAGGATGGAAGATACATTAAAAAGAGTTCAGATACTAATGGACGATAAAAATTTAAATAACTTTCAAAATATTTTGACAAATCTTAATGAATTAACTACAGTTTTAAATAGTAGAACAGATAAGCTTTTGAGCGAAAATAATGTAAATAAAATTACGCATGTAGTTGAGCGACTAGATAAAATTAGTAGTGCAATTGATGAGAAGCAGATTGCAAGACTGCTAAAGAGTACTGAAGAGACAGAACAAAGAGCTATAACTCTTTTAACAACACTGGATTCTACTGTTAGAGAGTTTAATACAACTCTTAGCAGAGGTGATTATAATTTTGAGCAGATGACAGCACAAAGTAGAACGTTGGTAAATGATGTACTATTTCAGATGAAGACTCTAGGTTATGATATGAAAGATGTTTTACATCAATTAAAGAGAAGTCCAAGTGATATATTCTTTAAGAGTCAAACAAGAGAATTAGGACCAGGGGAGTAGATATGTTAAAGTTTAGACAAGTTATAGGTTCATTAGGTTTGGCATCTATTTTTAGTGGTTGCATTGGAACTACTGTACCACCAATGAATAATTATACCTTTAAATGTGATGATATTAAGGTTGAAACAGCTAAGCAAAAGCAGTATAACAAGGTGTTAAAAATATCTTTGCCAAATACTTCATCTGCACTAACAAGGCGAGATATAATTTTTCGTACCAATGAGGGTAAGATTGGCAGTTATGCATATAGTCAGTGGATAGATACGCCAGCTGATTTACTACAGAATATGCTTTTAAGGACACTTACTGCCTCAAGCCTGTTTAAAGCAGTTGTTCGTTCAGCTTCTAATGTAGAGTCAGGTCTACTTTTAGAGAGTGAAATTCTTCAGTTTGTTCATAAAGTAGATAAAAATAGTGTTGAGGTACAAATAGTACTAACTCTAGTAGATCAAAATAGTGGTAAATTGGTTCGAGCTAAACTTTTTACATACTCTATAAATGTAGCTACAAGTAATGCTAAAAATGCGGTTGAAGCATTTAATAGCGCAATGAATGAGTTACGTAGTGATGTTATCGTTTGGCTTTCTGATTCATAATCTCAGCTATATTAAAACTAAATGTTGAACCACTATTCTCTTTACTCTCTATTTTAAGGTTTAGGGAGTGTGCTTTTAATATAAAGCTTACAATAGATAAGCCAAGTCCCATTGAATTGTCCCAAAGATTTTTATCTACTCTATAGAATTTTTTAGTAATTTTATCTATATCAGCCTCTGCTATACCTATACCACTATCTTTAACGCTAAATAGGTTTTGCTCTAGTTTAACTTCAATATCTTCTTGTGAATATTTTAGTGCATTGTCAATTAAGTTTGTGACAGCTAACTCTAACAAGGTTTTATCTGCATGTACTAATCTACTCATGCCACTATAGATAATATTACGATCTCTATACTTTTTCCCCATATCTTGTACAGCATCTTTTACCACATCATTTAAATCAAAAGAGTCATTGCTTGGCGTGAAATCATCATTATCTAGTGATATTGAGAGTGATATTCTATCTAGCATAGTATTTATCTTTTGACCATTATTTACAATTTTCTGTAAAAATCTTTCTCTTGTTTCACCTTGGCATCCAGGATCATTGTGTAGTGTTTGAGCATATCCAATCATTGATGCAATAGGATTTTTAAACTCATGAGAGAGCGAAGATACAAGCATATTTCTCTGCTTATTCATAAGTCGAAGTTTTGCTGTATATTTCTGTTTTTGTCTATCACGTTTATGAAGTTTTAGGGCTAACTTTTCTAAATATTTTGTTAGTACAGTAAACTCTTTGGAAAAAGTTTTAGTTGGAGTAATTTTATAGTTTTTTTGCGCAATTTGTTCTAAATGAGTCTCTAAAACACCCAAGTCATTAGCTATACGGCGACTTACACGATAATTGATTGCCATTCCAACAAAGATAAAAACAGCAAAAAGTGGAGTTATATTTAACCATAGTCTATAGAATTTTTCTAAAATAATACTAATAGAACTTGATAGTCTTATATAGATGATATTATCGTCAAAAAGAATCTTTTTTGCAACATAAAGGCGATCTTCCTTTGTTGTTTTGGAGTACCTAAGTGAGCTACCAATTCCATCTTCTTTGGCTTGAATAATCTCTTCTCTTTGTGAGTGGTTATCCATATTCATTCTGCTGTGGTGACTCTCTGCTAGAACATGACCCACCCTATCAATTATAGTTGCTCTAAAATTTGTTTTATTTCTTATATTGATTACGAGTTCTTCTAAGTCTTCTCCATTATATAGTTGCATTGCTACTAGCTCAATACTATTTATAATATGCTCTTTATGCTGCTTCATCTCAAGATGTCTGATAGTAAGGTAACTTACAATCGCTGTTAAAGCTAGCGTAACTGAGAATATAATAACAAAATGAATTAGAAAAATCTGGTTTAGTCTTAACACACTGTGTATCCAATTCCTCTAACTGTTTTGATATAGTTTTTATTTTTTTGGGGATCAATCTTCTCTTTTAGTCTATTTATACCAACATTTACAGTACGATTTTGGTTGCCTATGTCATTATTCCAGACATTTTCAAGTAAGAAATCTCTATCTAATACAATATTTTCATTCTCTATTAATGTTTTAAGAAGATCAAATTCAAGTTTAGTAAGTTCAACTTGGCTATCTTCAATCATAACTTCTCTACTTTTTAGTGACATTATAATATCTCTGTATGAGACTATCTCACTATTTTTAAGTGTCCTCTTTAGCATGGCACCAACTCGTAAAAGAAACTCTTTCATATTAAATGGTTTAGTAATGTAGTCATCACCTCCACTTAGAAATCCCTCCTCAACATTTTCGTAACTACTTTTTGCAGTAAGGTATATAACAGGAATCTCTGTACCATTTTTTCTTAGATTGGCTATAAATTCACTTCCCTCGACACCTGGAAGGTTTCTATCCATTATTATTAAACTTACAATCTCTTCTTGCAGGAATTGTTCAACTTTTTTTGTATTAGTGAAACCAATTGTCTCATAATCACTGTTCCTTAGATTGTATTCAAGAAGCTCTAACATATCCTCTTCATCTTCTACAATCATTATTAGTGGTTTCATTGTACGCCCTTTTAACTTGTGGTGATATTATAGTCACAAGTTGTAATATTTTGGTAACATTAAGAGTATTTTTGTGTTTGAAAATTATTTTATATTGTAAAGTTAATTTAATATTTAAATATGATAATTAGAAGTTATTTTAAATATAATCTATGCGAAATAATGGTATACTTATTGCTAGAGAAGAGATGTAACAAGATTTATAAGGAGGAATCCATGAATTTTCTAAAATTTCTATCTACAAATACAATGTTTGTTTTATCATTATTTGGTGTATATGGTGTTTTAGGCTCCATTATACTGTTAAGTATGTTTTCTATTCCTATTTATGATATGGTAGATATGCTAACATTAATAATATTTTCTGTGATTGTTGGAGGGGCATTTAGTTTCTTAACAATGGGTGCTATAGTTATAAAACGTAACTATAAACATTTTAATTTTTAGATAGTACACCCCACTTGGGGGTGTTGTTAGTAATAATCATAAACTCATTTTTAAATTACCTTCTTCTACTCCTATGAGATCTGTTTTTTGTAGGATATTTTTTCTTGAAATCTCTACTTTTTTGAACTAAAAGTCTATTTTGAAGGCTATTTTCAATATATCTATTTATTACTCTTCTCGCTTTTAATGCAATATCTGAATCTACAAATAGCTCTTTAAACCTATATGACAACCAAAGATATAGGCTTATCTCTTTAATTCTATCTTCTGCTATTAATAGTTCCTCTTGGGTATTTGCTGACTGTTTTAGATCTTTTGGTATCTCAAATGTTATTAGACTACTACTCTCTATTGCCCTAATGTATCGTAAAAAAACTTTCTCAATATAGGCTATATTTAGTGCAACAGGAGCACCACTTAGATAAAATTTTGATTTTAAATCTAAATCGTAGCGATCAACAACTTTTGCAACCTCTCTCATCTGTTCAATATTGTGAGCCTTAAATGGTCCATCAAAGTGCATGTTTGATGCAAAAAAGTCTAATATCTCCTCTAAGTTTTGTGTTTGAAGTATTGTACTTATAAGATTAACTTGATCTAATGTAGCAGCTACAGCAAATGGTGGCTCTATTTGTGTAGTTTTACTATATAAAATCTTACCAATATCTTTTAGGACATCTGGATAGATGGCACCAACATAGCCCTCTTCATGGAGTCCATAGCGACCAGACCTTCCTGCAATCTGCTTTACTTCTGAACCAATTAACAATCTTATATCTTGACCATCGAACTTTTTTGATTGGCTAAAAAGTATTGTTTTTATTGGTAAATTAAGACCCATAGCTATAGCATCAGTTGCAATTAGAAGTTGTGTCTCTCCGCTTCTGAAACGCTTTGCCTCTTCACGTCTTACCTCTGGACTTAAACTGCCATAGATTACAGAGGTACTAAACTTATTGTGTAGCCTATGTTTAAGTGCAAGAACCTGTTTGCGAGAGAAGGCTATGATTGCGGTTGATGGCAGAAGATTATCAAATGTTGTATTTATATTCATTAGCGTTAGTGGATTTTTACGTTCACATTTTATAATTTCTAAGGGTTCATCAAGCCATGAAGCTATGCTTTTAATTGCATCATGTGCATCCTCAGAACCTGTCATATAGACGTTCTTAGCGCTAACTCCAATAATTGCATTTACCCATGCCCAGCCACGTTGAGGATCATTTAGCATCTGAACTTCATCTATTACAGCAACCTCAACAGATGTGTGAAAATTTAACATCTCAATTGTTGATGAGATATGTGAAGCAGATGGATTTTCTTGCTGTTCCTCTCCTGTAATTAATGATACTTCTACACCATCTTCTTTTAAGTTTTCATAACCCTCAAGTGCTAAAAGGCGTAGTGGAGCAAGATAATAGCCAGTATCTGCACGTTTTAAATGCTGCATCGCCTGATATGTCTTTCCACTATTGGTAGGTCCCATAAAAAAGTGTAGCTTTCTTCCCATAACACGTGCACGACCAAACATATTTTTAAAATCTCTAATAGTACGAGAAAGAAGGGCCTCTTTTTGTTTATGAAGAATTTTAGGATTAATCTCATGCATAAAGATAGTAAAGATACTACGCATTCGTTTTGGGCTTATATTTAGACTTTGCTTACTTACTTGCTTAATAATTGGATCAATAATTATTTTTTGAATTTCATCAGGTTTTAGATTAATTATAGAAGAGGCATTTTGACACTGCGTCTGTAGCTCATCTAGTTGTACTTCAAAATTTTTAATCATTGAAGTGCTTAATTTTTCAGTGTTAAAAAAACTTTTTATATCACGTCCAGCTGTTATCTCTTTTAAAATTGTTCGTCTGTGAAGTTGTGCTTGGGTTGAAAAGGGTATATCAGTTTTTCCAAATAGAGAGTATATCTCATCAAAATATAGAATAAAGCTCTCCTCTATAACATTTATTTGAGAGCATAGAGGTTTAAATAGTTCTCTAAGAGTTTCATCTGCTAGTTCAAGATATGATAGCTCTGACTCATAAGATAGTGATTTAAGGGCATTAATAATAAAGCTTTTTTCTAAATATGGATGATTTTTAAGTTTATCTAAAAGCAGATTTAACTTTTCATTATGTACTTTTAGACTACTTCTTTTCTCATCCTCAATTCGTTCTAAAATATCTTTTTTTGCAAATTCACCTGGCTGAAAGCCTCTTGTGTCTATTTTAAAACTTTTATTAAAAGTTTCATCTGCAAAATTTATATCATCTGTATGAATAAATGAAAATCTACCATTCTCATTAAAAGTACCATTAAGGGTTTTTGCAAGTTCATCTTGCCTAGCTACTATTCTAATAGCTTGAAGTTTACTCTCAACTTTAGCAGGAGTCAATTTACGAGCACTTTGAATAAAGTGCCTATTTAGCTCATCTCTTTCATCTTCTGTACATACAAGACTATTTAAAATAGTCTCAAGTTTCTCTTCACGCATTCCATCATGCTGTTCTAGTGACAAATCACTGGATATGAAACTTTTTAAAAGATGTAAAATTTCATTTCGCTCTTCTGAATCTGCTTCAGAGTATGCACGACGTAAAGATTTTAAGAGTGTCTCACGACTTAAATCATTAGAATTAAACCCAAGAGCCATACTTATAGCTAAAAGTGTATCAGTATCTACTCTCTCTATTCCATCATCAAATCCATATCCGCCAAATATATCTTTAATAGCTTGATTGATTTTACTCTGCTTTTTATGTCTTTTTGCCATATAAATGCCTGACCTTTGCTATACTTGCACTAGAATTTTATCTAAAAGAATAGAGGAAAACTTATGAAATTAAAATTACTTATGATACTAATGTTATCTATTAGCTCAATGTGGGCATCTTCACTTATGGTGAATAGTGCTTATGTACGCGCAACACCTCCAGGCGTTCCAAATAGTGCGGCATTTATGATGCTAATGAATCACTCAACTAAAGATATTTCAGTAGTAGCTGCATCATCAAGTGTTGCAAAAACATTAGAGCTACATACACATGATATGATTGATGGAGTTATGCGTATGTATCAAGTAGAAAAGATTGATGTTGAAAAAAATGGTCATACAATGCTAAAACCGGGTGGTTATCATATTATGTTTTTAGGACTGAAAAAACCTCTAGCTGAGGGAGAAAGTGTTGATTTAGAGTTAACTCTATCAAATGGTGAGAAGATTAAGCTAGATGCACCAGTTAAAAAAGTTATGAGTGGTATGAAGATGAACCATGGACATCACCACTAAATGAACCCAAAAGTTATTAAAACTTTCCTTTTCGCTTTTTTAGCACTGGGTGTACTTTTTGTGGGCATTAGAGTTACTAAACCTATGTTTGAGAAACATAGAGATGAGATGCGCTATAAGTTTGATTTAGAGACTGTTGATGGCCCTATAAAGCTAGAGGACTTTAAAGGTAAAGTTGTAGCTCTTTATTTTGGATATATGTACTGTCCAGATGTCTGTCCAACTAGTTTAAGTAGCCTATCTGAAGCATTAAATAGTTTAACTAAAAAAGAACAAGAAAATTTTCAAGGTGTTTTTGTGAGTGTTGATCCAAAACGTGACTCACTAGAACATTTAAAAGGTTATGCCGCATATTTTCATAAAAACTTTATAGGCGCAACTATAGATGATGAACAATATCTTCATGAGTTGACTGAGCGTTATGGTGGCTACTTTAGAAAAGTGGCACTAGAGGGATCTAAGATGGGCTATTCGGTTAATCATACTTCTGATATTTTTCTTTTTGATAAAAATGGAAACTTTAGCTCTAAAATACCGCACATGACTAAACAAGAGGATATTATTAGTGCTCTTCGCATGGCAGAAGGTAGATAGAAAATTTTGTTTAAGCTACTAGATTTAGAGATTACAAATAAATTTATTGAGCAGCTTAAAAATGGCTGCTTTTTTGATGCTCATGAGACACTTGAAAATCTATGGTTTGCAAATAGGTTTTTAAAAATACCAAGAGTTAAACTCTTAAGAGGCCTAATCAATGGCGCTGTTAGTTTAGAGCTAAAAAAAAGATCTCGTTATGAGCCATCGCATAGAGTTTGGAAAAATTTTGAACGTTCAATTTACCTAGTAGATGAGATAGATATGAATGAAAGAGAGATGTTTAAAGTGGCAATTAAAGGCTTAAAAGAGGTCTATAAGGAGTATAAGTAGATGTTACGATTTACACTTTTTATTTTTATTTTAACATTACAATCATGGGCGATTATTAACATTAAACCTATAGATATTGGTGATCAAAAACCAGGTTGGAGAAAACAGGTTTCAGCCTCATTTGGAACGACTCGTGGTAACTCAGACACAGACAAATATAACGCTGGTTTTAACGTACGGTACGACACAGCATATTCAGTATCTACATTAAATGGTGACTACTCATTTGGAAAGGCAAATGGTGTTAAAAATATAGATAAAACATATCTGCATCTTCGCCATATTCATGGTATTAGTTCAGATGTTGTTATGGAGTATTTTACTCAAGCTGAAAAAAATGAGTTTCAAAAGTTAAATTTAAGACTACTATTTGGTATTGGACCAAGGATTAGACTCTCTGAATCTACAGAGTGGGGGAACACCTATTTGGGTTTGAGCCTTATCTACTCTGTAGAGGATGAAGATGGAAACTTAAATGAAGAGTATGGAATGGGGAGTATCTACCTATCTTATAGACATAAAATAAATTCATCTGTAGATGTCACATATACGGGGTATTATCAACCTCGCTTAGATGTTATGGATGATTATCGTATACTTCAAACTGCTGAGGTTAAAGTAAAACTCATTAAAGATTTTAGCTTGTTACTTAGAGCGCAATATAACTTTGACAACAGACCATATTCTAATATAGAAAAGACAGACATTGCTCAAACACTATCAGTGGCATATGAGTTTTAAGAGTTTATACTTTTTTCAATGTCCTCTAAGCTTTTTATTTCTATTTCATTTAGATTAATATATTTTTCCTCAATTAAAATATTATTACTTTTTATTATGTCAAGATTATTAAACTTATCAACATCAATCTCTAGTTTTTCTCTGCAAGTTAAAACAAAGTTGTCACCATGCATTCTGTAGATAAAGTTTTTTGGATATATCTTTTTTAGTATATTAACAAAGTCATGCAAAAGTCTATCTCCTGCGGACCAGCCATATCTCTTATTGTATTGACTAAAATTACGAAAAAGAAGAACATGTAAGAAATTAAACTCTTTATAGATTAAATTTTGATTTAGTGTATGATTTAAATAATCTATATTATAGGCACCAGTTATCTGGTCAAAATGAAAATATGCAAAACGTGCCTTTTCTACATCTGTAAATGGTTCTTGTGATGTTACGATGTCATCTTCTACATCTTTTAGTACCTCAACGGCGACATTTACTATATTTGCATCAAATTGAGTGCCAGATAGAGATAAAAGCTCCTCAAGTGCCTCATCAACACTCATTCTAGCCTTATATATTCTATTTGTAGTCATTGCATCAAACGCATCTGCTACTGTCATAATCCTTGCAAGAAATGGTATCTCTTCTGCTTTAAGAGAGTTTGGATAGCCTGTTCCGTCATATCTTTCATGATGAGAAACCATAACTTCTGCAATTTCTTTGTACATTGGAATTTTAGAAAGAAGTTCATATCCTACTTGAACATGTTTTTGGATTAGTTCATACTCTAGCTCGTTTAAGCTATTTGGTTTTAATAGAATTGAATCAGGTGTAACAATTTTCCCAATATCGTGTAATATTCCAGCTTTATATATTGTTTCGCACTCATCAAGGCTACATTGTAACCTTTGAGCTATGAGCTTTGAGTAGTTTGCAATTCTTTGTGAGTGTCCACCAGTGTATGAATCACGCTCTTCAATTACCTCTACAAGTGCTAATATAGTACTTTCAAAGTTTACAATAGTCTCTTTTTGTAGACTTACTATCTTGTCTGTTTTATCTTTGATTGTATTCTCAAGATATTTTTTATAGGTAAGATTTGATTCAGTCTTTATAAGATTCTTAGAAGTTTTTAAAAGTACGTTATTTATCTGCTTATAATTAATTGGTTTTAAAATATATTCATTTACACCTAACTTAATGCAGTCTATAAAGTAGTTCGTCTCAGCATATGCAGATACTACAATTATATCTTGGTCAGAATTTAGTTTAATAATCTCTGTAATCATCTCTATACCATTCATTTTTGGCATTAAAATATCTGTTATTACAATGTCGTATGGCTGTTCTTTATATTTTTGAAGACCAATTTCACCATTTTCAGCAGTCTCAACACTTCTAAAAATTTTGCTCAAATACTCTGTTAATGATTCTCTTAGCTCTTTTTCATCTTCAACATATAGAACTCTAAATTCACTAGATATTGCTTGTAGCTCTTTTATATTATGCATTTATGTCTCATTATTACTTGGAATTGTTATTGAAAAACAGACACCATCTCTACTGTTATATGCTCTTATCTTACCATAGAGATGTTTTTCTATAATTGTTTTTGATATATAAAGACCTAACCCAGTGCCCGATTTTGCAAGTTTTGTAGAAAAGTATGGATTGAAAATTTTATCTATAATTTTCTCATCAATACCTTCACCATTATCACATATATCTATAGTTATATACTTTGCACTGTTATATATATGAATATCTATTTTGCCACTCTTTACTGCATTATTTAAGATAGACTCTTTTGAATTATTTAACAAGTTTATAAAAACTTGTAGTAGTTCACGAGAATATATTTTTGTTTTTACAGTACTTTCATTATTAATATCTATTTTAATATTGCTGTTTTTTAAACTTTTTTCTACTATTTTGAGTGTTTCATCCATTATATCGTTTACATATACATAATCTTTCTCTTTATTTTGACGAAAGAAATTTCTAAAATCATTAATAGTCTCTGTAAGATGTTCTGTCTGGTTTAAAATGGAATCTAGATATTTTTTAAATGAGTTTGTATTTATCTCTTGCAATTCAATATCTACAATCATATTGTTTGCACCCATAGATATGATGCTTAAGGGCTGTCTCCACTGATGGGCTATCATACTAATCATCTCACCCATTGCTGCATGACGAGATTGAGCTATCATAATCTCCTCTTTCTCTTGCAATCTAAAAAGTATTTTAGAAATAAGCCATACTATGTAAACTAATATCATTGATGCAGCAAGTCCAATTATAATAAACCAACTCTGTAACTCATTTACTGGTGAGTATGCTTCTGATGTATCTTGTTTAACAACCATACCCAAGTGTAAGTTAGGAATAAATCTCCAAGCAGCTAAAACCTCAGTATCTCTATAATCTATAAAAGTTCCAGTACCATGTTCACCTTGAACAGCTTTTTGAATGGGATGGGCTATTTTAGATCCAATAGGAATTTTCATATTAAATGCTGCATCTTTATTATGTCTTAATGGGTTTAAAACAGTTACTGTATTATCTATATTCCTTCCAATAACAACCTCACCACTCTGTCCAAGACCTGAGACATCATTTACAATAGCATATAGAGAATCTATATCTATTTGACTTGCAAATATAGCGACTACTTTTCCATTGTTATATATTGGTGTTGAGATGAATGCTGCTGCTTTACTTGAAGGCGAGTAATACTCAAAACTTGACACTATAGTTTTCAATGATTCTTTGCTATATCTAAACGATTTTGCCAATTCACTATCTTTATATAAGCCTGTATTTAAGTTAGTTCCAAAATCATTTTCATGCTTCATAGAAAATATAATATCTCCAGTTAGTGAGATAATATATATATCATGATAGTTATGAATATTTAAATGGTGATTTAAACTATTAGTAATTTTTTTTGAAATCTCTTTATATGGATTTATAGTAATCATACCTACTTTAAATGCTTCAATTATTTTTTCAGAATAGTTTACTAAATGGTAGTTTCTTGCTGACTCTTTTACATCTTTAACTTTCTCATCAAAGAGAGTATTTAAATAGTCAGCTTTTATCTTTGATTGTGCATCTAAATCATTTATAATCTGTTTTGTAATAGTCTGAGATGCTTGATTATATATTATTAGGGAAAGAGATAAAAATGGTAATAGTCCACCAACTATTATTAAAAGTATTAGTTTTGTTTTAAGAGAAATTCTCATATTTTAAGTGCGTGATCCTACTATCTTTGTAGCTGCAGTTCCTAAATGAGAGTTTTCTATTTTAATAAAATTATTATCCATAGATATAATAATATCAGATTTTATTTGAAATCATGTAATATAATTATATTATTTGTAACGTTATACTCTCCATACAGTGTAATTTCATTTTTATTAATTATTTTATCCAATAGTGAGCGTCTAATTGCACTTGTATTGACTTCATAATATTTACCCTCATTATGAACGTAAAGTATAAAATTCTCATTTACGCGCTTAGTAGGCTCATACTCTTTAAAGCAACCCTCATATCCGCAAGAGTAAGAATCTAGACTACAATCTTTAAAATTGGTTTTTTTAGCACAATCAGAGTTTGTAAAAAAGCCAGTTTTTTTAAAATCATCTTTAGCGTTACTTAATGTACCTGTAAACAGTAGTATTGATATTAAAAGAGCTACTTTACTCATCTTTTACCTCAGGAATCTTCTCAAAATTAATTTTGCTATTATATTGATGTCTATTGCCATCCCATGATAGTCCGAACTTTAGGTGCCCCCATCCATCTGCCATCTCTAGCAGGTTAAGTGTTTGTGGAATAAGTTTGTTGTGATTTGCTTGTAAAATAATATTTTTAGGTCTTATAAGGCGTGAAACTTTTGTTATTGCGATAAATTCACCTAGTTGGTTAAATATACGAACTCTATCACCATCTTGCAGCTGTTTTGCTTTCGCAGTTTGAGAATTTATTTCAACATATGGTATTTTATCTATCTTTTTTACCTTTTGAGAAGTCATCATAAATGGATATTTTTCATCTTCATTATGAATATCTGCCATAGCTCTGTTTGTATGTGCACCAAGGCGAATATATTGAGGATGATCAACATAGAATGTTTGACGCCCGCTAACTGTCTTTAGTGGTTCAAATTTGTATAGACTATTTTCAAAAGAGCTATATGGCCTATCTGAATATAGAGGTGAACTTTTGCCCGCTGTTTCATTAATCTGTAAAAAGCCACCAGTCATAATCATCTTTTCAATTGTCCAAGGTTTGAATTGGTCACAACTTTTAAGCACTGCTTCAAGTGCTAATCTATCAGTTGCTAAAGTAGGCTCTGAATTTTCTAATGAATAATCATCTGTATTTGTATACTCTTTATAAAAGTTTGCTAAATCATGGTATCCATTCCGAGCATACTCTCTATCATCTTTGGCTTTAGCTTTTTCAATATTCTCTTTTTTATTTGCGATAGCATCCAGTTTTTGGGCAATTAGAGTGAAAATTCTCCATTGATCTTTTGACTCATTGATGTTGCTTATATTTGAGTTTGCTCTTGTTAGTTTTGCTGATCTATTTGAGTTAGTAGGTAGTTTAATGTCATAGACTTCATCTTCTGAATATGAGGGAAGCAAAATGTCAGCTTGCATAGCCACATCACCAATTTTAGAGCCAACATATGTAAAGAATTTTGTTTTTCTTAATAAATCTATATTAAAATTTTCATCCTCTACAATTATCGCCGTATCTGGTTCAAACCAAGGTTTTACTCTCTCATTTTTGCCATGCTCACCATCTCTTAACATTGCATTAATAATTTGCATATATTCAAATTTACCCATTGAGTTTTGTGCGCGTTTTACATCTGAATCTGTAAAATATTTGTCAAATATTTTTGCCTCATTACTAAATATATAGCTATCAATAAATCCTGAGTTTACTCTTGGGTTGTACTTACCATTAAATCCAATAATTGATTCTAGTCCCGAAATTGTAAATTCATTTTTAGTGTTAAGTCCACCATATGGTCCCATTCTACCAGTAAGCCCACATATAGAAGCGATATTCCAAATTGTCATTAAACCATTAAAGTGTCTACTTAGGGATGAGCCTGTTGTAATCTCTACAACTTTAGGAGTTGCTATGTTTATAGCAAGCTCTCTAACTACACTTGGAGCAACTCCTGTAACTATCTGTGTAGCATCTGGGGAAAACTTAGCGATGCTCTCTTTTAAAAGTTCATATGCGGGGGTAACTTTTACTGTTTTTCCGTTAATATCTTCTATCTCATAAATACCCTCAAGCGCTGGAGATATTTTAAACTCTTTAAGGCGTAGAGTTTTATGTTTACTCCCTTTAGTTCCAGGCATAAGTGTAGGTGAGTTACTCTCTTTATTCCATGCATAAAACTCATCTTTATCAGCTGTACCATCAATTTGTGAACGACGAATCATCTTTTTAGTCTCTATATCAACCAAGAAGGTTAAGTCTGTGAAAAGTTTCATAAATTCTGTTTTTTGCAACTTCTCTTGCAGTATTACATGCATGATGCTCATAGCTAAAGTACTATCGCTACCGTGTTTAATTGGAATCCACAGATCTGCTGATGCTGCTGATGCACTAAACTGAGAAGTTATGACAATAACTTTTACATTTTCATGTCGATTTTTCCAAATGGCATTAGAGGCAGATGGCTCAACTCCCCACATAACTGCAGTATCAGTTCCATAAAGAAAATCATCACTACATCCAATATTGCCATCTCCATAGGCGACTACCGCACCACTAAACATATCTGATGTGTATGATTTTGGATGAAACCTAATAGCTCCAAGTTGTCTGCAAAAGCGTTCAGAGGCTATGCTATGGCTTTTAGAGTAGGTGGAGTTTGCTGAATGTACCATTAATCTCTTAGCGCCACGTATAGGGTCGCTCATGACATCAAATATTTTTTGTGCTACTTTTTGGCTAGCTTCATCCCATGAGATTCTTCTCCAACTACCCTCCCCTCGTGCACCACTGCGCTCCATTGGGTAGCTAATCTTATTTTCATCTTTTTTAAAAGAGATACTATCCTCATTAGCAAATAGGTTTGTATTTGAAGTTATAAGTGCAGCTGTCACTCCTGAGAGCTTTAGAAAATTACGTCTTTTTTTATTCACATTTTTTCCTATCTCTTAACTGGTAAGCTCAAATCATTGCCCCATTCATTCCAGCTTCCTGTATAAATTTTGGCATTTTCATAACCAAGTATCTCAAGTGCTGTAGCTATTTTAGAACTTTTTTCAGACCCTACATGGCAATATGCATAAATAGTTTTATCTTTAGTCACACCGTAACTCTCAAATAGAGTTGCTAGCTCTTGCTCATTTTTAAAAGAGAGGCTGTTGTTAGAATCATATAGATTGCTAATTTCAAGAAATATTGCTCCTGGAATATGACCGCCACGAACAACGCCATTAACTTTTTTCTCACCTATAATCTCTTCAATTGAGCGTGAATCTATAATAATAAAGTCACTTTTTTTACCATTTTCTAAAATATCTTGCATCGCATATTTTACATCTAACTTATCTACCACTCTTGAGTAATCAAGACTATCTTCATTAATTGTGTAAGTTTTAGGAGTAATACTATTTTCTTCACCTTTTACTACAAGTAAATTAGCTTCAACGTCATGAAGACGTGAGTAATCATCTTCTTGGATTGGCTCATCTTGATTTTGTAACTCTTCATATATTGAATCATAAATCTTTTGGCTAGGATCTAGTTTACGTATAGCATTTAATCCACCATTTAAGATTCTTATATTTTTGTGACCATAGCTCTTAAAGTAAGCATAAACTCCAGAGGCGTTTATGCCATTAGTTTTATCATATGCTATTACTAAAGTGCTGTTATCTATGCCTTTACTACCAATATAGCTTGCTGCCTTATCTGGACATGTGAAAAATGGGGGACATGAGATCTTCCCCATTATGTCAGATTGATGTAAATTATATGCATGCATCTGGACTGAGCCTTTAATATGGCCAAGTCTATATAAATCTTGATTATCACCACTTACAAAGATAACATTATTAGTGTTAATTAAATTCACTGCATCTTGTGCTGAAATTAAAATAGGCTTTTTTTCAAGAGTATTAGCACTCAATAGTGATAAAAGAGTTACAATTAATAGAATAATCTTTTTTATCATTATGCTACTTAGTGCTTTTTCTTATTCTTATTAACAGTTTTGTAACTGTTAATACCATAAAGCCTACAACTAAACCAACTAAAAATTCATTTACAATACTTGGAATATTGTCTATAAAAAAGTGATGAAAAATGTCAATATTATGTGAAAGTATTCCACCGCCCACTAATAGCATAGCAATAGTTCCCACAATAGATAAAACTCCAATTAGTCTTGGCATGGCACTAATTAAAAAGTTACCACTTCTAAAATATCTTTTATCTATCAACCAAAAGCCCACATTATCCATTCTAACAATTATTGCTACAAATCCATAAACTCCAAATGTAGCAACAAACGCTACAAAGGAGGTAGCAGCAATTTGAACCATTAATGGTTGTGTTATGACAGTACCTAGTGCAATGACTATAATTTCTATAGAGAGTATAAAGTCTGTAAATACAGCAGATTTAATCTTCTTCTTCTCAATCTCTAAAATATTTTTACCAGTAGATTCTAATAGCTCTATATCTTTTTCTTTATGATTCTTATGAAAAATGAACTCTTCAATCTTTTCAGTTCCCTCATAAAGTAGATACAGACCACCAATAATAAGGATATATATAATCAATGATGGAGCAATAGAGCTTAAGATAAAGGCAAAAGGTAGAATAATTATTTTATTTTTTAGTGAACCCTTTGTAATAGCCCAAATAACTGCTAGCTCTCTATGTTGCTCAAATCCAGTTGCTTTTTCTGCATTTACTGCTAAATCATCACCCAAAATTGCAGCTGTTTTTTTAGTAGCTATTTTAGTTGAAACTGCTACATCATCAGCTAGCATTGCAATGTCGTCTAGTATTAGAAAAATTCCTGATGCCATTTGGTTTTACCCTAGTCTATAAATTTATAGTATTATATCTCTAGGAACTTTTGATTAAATTTAAAAAACTTATTCCATCTCTTTTTCTTCCCACTCACCATAGGCTTTTATGAGGTGTTTACCCACTTGGTTCTCAAAACCATCCCATTGTCGGTACTTTTTAAGGATAGCGATAACTTTAGATTTAATTTCGTATGCTTCAATTCCATCATCAAGTGCTATTTTTGCTTCATTAGAGACTATTTTAAGATAATCTAAAAATGGATTTATTGTTTCATCCATTCTCCCTGATGGTCCATGGCCAGGTACATATAGTTTAAATTTTTTACCAGTTTTTAAACTTTTTAAATAATTTATATTACCAATAACACTAGAAGATTCGTCAAAATTACCAAAACGATTTTTCATTAGATTATCGCCTAAAAAGAGTGTTTTACTACCTACATGTTCTATAACAATATCTGTATCAGTATGTGCTGTTTTTGTATGAGTGACTATAAACTCTTCACCATCTATCTTAATTCTTTGACCATCAATTAGTCCATAGTCTGGATAGGCAAACTCTTTTGTTCCATTTAAGTTGGTAGTTAAACTATCTAAAATTGTATACCAAACATCAGCATCACCAGACTTTACCTCTTTTATCATTTGAGGGTGCGCATATATTTTTACATCTCTGTATTTTTCTGTAATACTTTTGTTAGCAAACCAATGATCACCATGCTTATGGGTATTAAAAATTGCAACTATTGGCTTATTACTTATTTTTTCTATCTCTGTTAATATCTTTTTCCCAACATTAAAGTTTCCACCCGGATCTATAACAATGAGACCAGTTTTGCCCTCTATGAACGATGGGTTATTCATAAAGCCCTCATTATTTTTGTTAGGACCTACTGCTGGTCCATGCATAATATATAGATTAGTATTAAACTTTTTAAACTCAAATTTTCCATATTTTTTAAGTACGAAAGCATTAGAAGATGTAGATAATAGTAATGTAATCCATAATACTGATACTACTTTTCTCATTATTATTCCTATCTTTATGGTACTGGGATATATGCAAAACCATCATGTTGCATATCTATAAGTGGAATTGATGGTGATGGAACAAATTTAACAAATGGATAAATCTCTTTTTTGCTTAATCTTTGATGCTCCATTCCTACTTCACACATTACAAATTCTATATCATATAATGAATTTGCTGCATTAATACGCTTTACTAGATTATCATTAGCTTTTACAAGTTTCACATCATTTAAATATGGAGAGTGAGCTAAATCTTTAACAAAAAATTTGTAAGCTAATCCGTGAATAACGACTACCACTTTGAGCTCTTGTAGTTTACTTTCATAATATAATTTTAATTTAGGTATTGCCCGTAAAATATGAATTTTAAATGTTTCTAAGTCACCTGTGGTTAAATCAATCACAACCCTTTTTTTAATATTTTCATTAGCAAGCAGTGAGCCTACCAATAAAAAAAGTAGAAATATTGTTTTCATCATTTTCCTTTTAAACAGAGATATTTTACATATTTAATCTATTCTGATGCATCTTCAATTATTGTTGTCATATCCTCTTGAGCTTTTTCTAACATCTGTAATAAACTTTTATCTTTGAGAGCTAAAGATGAAGTGAGATTATTAATGTTTAATGATACAAGCTCAGTTTTATTGCTTCCTTTTTTATGATAAATAACCATTGTACATGGGGCAAAGGCACCAGCTTCTGGTTTTGTTTTAGATAATTCATAAATTATTTTTACTTTACATAATGAGAATGAATCATAGAAAAGATAATCATTATGTTTTGATTCTTTTAATTCTTTATTGTAATCTATATAGTTTGCTGTAACAAAACCACTTGGTTTCATACCCTCCGTAAGCATCAATTTAAAATCATCATATGCCTCTAGCGCTTCATCATCATCAACCTCAAAAGAGTACTTTGTATATAGTTTCTCATCTGTCTTAATTGGTTTGTAATCTAATTTAATTTCAACTGCTGTTGGCAATATCTTTTTGATAGATGCGCGGCTATGTGCTTCTAGTTTAGAAAAAATTGGGTCTATTACATTTAATATTTTTTCTTTAGTTTCTGAACTTAAGAGAGCTATATATAGGGAGTTTTCATTTTCTCTTTGATATACAGCTATTGAAAAAGGTACAAATAGTCCACTCTCAGCATATTTTAGCACAGACTCTTTTGCAACCTCAGGGTGATAAATTGATATTAAGCTATAACTTTTAAAAGATGATTTTTGAAATTGTCTTTTATATGGTACATTCATATCTTGGTTCTTAGCGACTTCATAACCCTCTTGGGCTAGTGAAAATGCGATAGTATCAGCAGTAATTAAATTTTTTGAATTCTCTACTTTGTAGAGCAAAATATCTCCATTGCCTGATGCATTTGTTAATGCAAGTATGATTACTGTTACAAATAACATTACTCTTTTCATATTTATATTTCTCCTCTTTTTTTGCAGGATAGTATTTTTATGTAAAAAATATGTAAATATTGATATTTTTAATTTTGGTAGAATAACATTTGATTTAGGTAATGGGGAGTATCTATTTTACATCATAGATGCAATTGGCAAGGATACATCTGCATCATTTACTACTATACAGACATCTGATTGTATTAAAAATAGTTTTTCAAATAATATTTGCTTTCTATAATAGACTTCTAGTTTTACAAGAAGTCTAATATATAAAACTTTTCATTATTCAAATCCAAGAATTTCACTAACATATCCAGTAAGCTCACCAAGACTACCAATTGAGATTGAGATACCCACAATTATTAGTAATATACCAGAGACAATTTCAATAGTTCTAAAGCTCTGTTTTAGACGGTTTAAAACATGT
>Ga0316207_10001989_pt1 | contig 22491 bp, 39 predicted proteins | sample 6weekpyrite_MG_FD_204943 | JGI IMG/M metagenome (GOLD analysis project Ga0316207, IMG submission 204943) | Microbial mat bacterial communities from mineral coupon in-situ incubated in ocean water Damariscotta River, Maine, United States -... | ecosystem: Environmental > Aquatic > Marine >...
GCGACAATGTTGCCATGACTGTTAGCCTGATCGCACCGATTGCGATGGAAGAAGGTTTACGCTTCGCTATTCGCGAAGGTGGACGTACAGTTGGCGCAGGTGTTGTTGCTAAGGTTGTTGAGTAAAATATATGACTTCAAATCAGAAAATCCGTATCCGTTTGAAAGCGTTTGATTATCGATTGATCGATCAGTCTGCGCGAGAAATTGTTGAAACAGCTAAGCGTACTGGTGCGCAGGTGAAAGGTCCTATTCCTTTGCCTACTAAAAAAGAGCGTTTTACCGTGTTGATTTCACCGCATGTAAATAAGGATGCTCGGGACCAGTACGAAATTCGTACACATAAACGTCTAATGGATATTATTGACCCTACTGATAAAACAGTTGATGCGTTGATGAAATTGGATTTGGCTGCTGGCGTTGACGTCCAGATTAAATTGACTTAAAGGGTTTTGGCGCGCGACAGGATTTTGTTGCCGTTGATAGCTGAGAAGCTAGGAGTTTGAAAATGACGATTGGTGTAGTTGGTCGTAAAGTTGGGATGACACGCGTCTTTACTGATGCGGGTAATTCAATTCCGGTGACTGTGGTTGAGGTTGATCCTAACCGTGTGACTCAAGTGCGTGATGCAGAGCGTGATGGTTATCGTGCTTATCAAGTTACTTTGGGGTCACGTAAGGCTAGCCGTGTTACTAAGCCAGCGGCTGGGCACTTTGCAAAAGCAGGAACGGAGGCTGGTCGCGGCTTGTGGGAATTCCGTCTTGCTGATGGTGAAGGCGAAGAAATTGCTGTAGGTAATGAAATTAAAGTTGATGTCTTTGAAGTTGGCCAAAAGGTCGATGTTGCTGGTAAGAGTATTGGTAAAGGTTTTGCTGGTGCGATCAAGCGTCATAATTTCAGTATGCAAGATGCTACCCATGGTAACTCGTTGTCGCATCGTGCGCCGGGTTCAATTGGTCACTGTCAAACCCCAGGTCGTGTATTTAAAGGCAAAAAAATGTCAGGGCACATGGGTGCGGCTCAAACAACTACGCAGAATCTTGAAATTGTCCGTGTTGACGTGGAGCGCAATCTGCTTCTGATCAGAGGTGCGGTTCCTGGTGCTAAAGGCGGTGATGTAGTGGTTCGTCCGTCTGTTAAGGCGCGTTCGTAAGGAGTTAGGTAAATGGAACTGAAACTGGTTACAAAATCAGGCGAAGAATCAACCAAGAGCGTGACTCTTGCAGATGAGACTTTTGGCAAAGAATTTAATGAAGCGCTGGTTCATCAGGTGGTGACGGCTTATATGGCTGGTTCGCGGGCTGGTACTCGTGCACACAAAAATCGTGCGGCAGTTCGCGGTGGTGGTGCAAAACCTTGGAGACAAAAGGGGACAGGACGCGCAAGAGCTGGTACAATACGCTCCCCGTTGTGGCGGACCGGTGGTGTGACCTTTGCAGCTGTGCCTCAAGATCACTCACAAAAAGTAAACAGAAAGATGTATCGCGGTGCAATGCGCTCGATTTTATCTGAGCTGGTTCGCCAAGACCGTCTGGTTGCTGTTGATGCGATTGAACTTGATGCTCCAAAGACGAAAGAATTGGATGGAAAGCTTAAGGCGATGGGGCTAGAAGGTCGTGTTTTGATGGTGGCTGCAGCTGAGGATGTTTCATTGTCATTGGCGGCACGCAACTTGATGAATGTAGAAGTTGTTGAAGCACGCGACGTTGATCCGGTTAGTTTGGTTCATTTTGATAAGGTTTTGATGACAGCTGATGCTATCAAGCAAGTTGAGGAGATGTTCGCATGAAGAAAGAGCGTTTGATGAAGGTGTTGCTTGCGCCTCACATCTCTGAAAAATCGACTGTTGCCGCTGATAGTAACCAGCAGTTTGTGTTTAAGGTTGTTCCTGATGCGAACAAGATTGAGATAAAAAAGGCAGTTGAACTGATGTTTGATGTAAAAGTCGATGCGGTTCAGGTGTCAAATGTAAAAGGTAAACGTAAGCGCGTTGGTCAGGTTGCTGGTCGTCGTGCTGACTGGAAAAAGGCTTACGTTAAGCTGCAGCCTGGTCAAGATATTGATTTCATGGGTGCGCAATAAGCGTTAAGCGAGCGAGTATAAGGATTTTATAGTCATGGCATTAGTAAAAACAAAACCGACTTCAGCAGGCCGCCGGTTTGTTGTTAAGGTTGTGACGCCTGATCTTCACAAGGGGGCGCCGCATGCGCCTTTGCTGGAGAAAAAGATTAAGTCTTCAGGCCGAAACAATGCTGGTCGTATTACTGTTCGTCGTCGTGGTGGTGGTCATAAAAAGCACTATCGCGTAGTTGATTTTCGTCGCAATGATAAAGATGGTGTTTCTGCGCGCATTGAGCGTCTAGAGTATGATCCAAACCGCAGTGCCCACTTGGCCTTGGTTTTGTATGCTGATGGCGAGCGTCGTTATATTATTGCGCCTAAGGGTATGGCTGCTGGTGATGATGTTGCTGCAGGTGTGGATGCGCCAATTAAGCCTGGTAGCTGTCTCCCTATTCGCAATATTCCAGTAGGTACTACTGTTCATTGCATTGAATTAAAGCCTGGAAAAGGTGCGCAGATTGCGCGCAGCGCTGGAGCAGCAGTGCAGTTGGTTGCTAAAGAAGGTACTCATGCAACATTGCGTCTTCGTTCTGGTGAAATGCGTAAGGTTCTTGCGGATTGCCGAGCGACTATCGGAGAGGTTGGTAATTCTGAGCATGGCTTGCGTTCGCTGGGTAAGGCTGGTGCAAACCGCTGGCGTGGAAAGCGTCCAACTGTTCGTGGTGTTGCCATGAATCCAGTTGATCATCCGCATGGTGGTGGTGAAGGTCGTACTGCTGGTGGTCGTCATCCTGTAACTCCATGGGGTGTTCCGACTAAAGGTTATAAGACTCGTAAGAACAAACGTACGGACAAATTGATTGTCCGTCGTCGTAAGTAATTTAAAGTAGAGGGCGAGAAGCGTGCCACGTTCAGTCAAAAAAGGTCCATTTATTGATGCTCATCTCCTGAAAAAGGTAGATGCTGCTGTCGAGAAAAATGATCGTCGTCCAGTCAAGACTTGGTCGCGTCGTTCAATGGTTATGCCGCAGATGGTTGGTTTAACGATTGCTGTACATAATGGTCGTCAGCATGTTCCTGTTCTGATCAACGAAAACATGGTTGGACACAAGTTGGGTGAGTTCTCGGCAACTCGTACCTACAAAGGCCATGTTGCAGATAAAAAATCAAGGTAACGGAGTCTATATTATGGAAACGACTGCAACTTTGAGAAACGCTCGCATCTCAGCACAAAAGGTGCGTTTGGTCGCTGATCAAATTCGTGGAATGCGTGTTGAGCCTGCTTTGCAGACTCTACAATTCAGTACTAAGAAAGCCGCAGCCATCATGAAAAAGCTGCTTGAATCTGCTATTGCCAATGCAGAGCATAATGATGGTGCGGATATTGATGAGCTGAAAGTCTCAACTGTATTTGTTGATGAAGCAGCAACTCACAAACGTATCCGCGCACGTGCCAAAGGCCGTGCAAACCGAATTCTGAAGCGCACTAGCCACATTACTGTGGCCGTTGCTGAGAAGTAAGAGAGGCAATTATGGGACAAAAAGTTCATCCAACTGGTATACGTCTTGGGATCGTCAAAGACTGGAATTCCAAATGGTATGCAGGTACCAAAGATTTTGGTGGTTTTTTACATACTGATCTTAAGGTGCGTGAGTTCTTGCAGAAAGAGTTGGCGCAAGCATCTGTAAGTCATATCCAGATTGAACGTCCTGCGCGAAATGCGCGTATTACTATTCATACTGCCCGTCCAGGTATCGTGATTGGTAAAAAGGGTGAGGATATTGACAGGCTTCGTAAGAAGGTTGCGGTGATGATGGATCTTCCAGCTACTGCAGTGCATCTGAATATTGAGGAAATTAGAAAGCCTGAGCTGGATGCAACTCTTGTTGCTCAAAGCGTTGCTCAACAGCTTGAACGTCGTATCATGTTTCGTCGAGCCATGAAGCGCGCGGTAACTAACTCAATGCGTTTGGGTAGCTTAGGTATCAAGATTCAAGTATCAGGTCGTTTGAATGGCGCTGAAATCGCGCGTACTGAATGGTACCGTGAAGGTCGTGTACCGCTTCACACGCTACGTGCTGATATTGATTATGGTGTTGCGTCTGCGCATACACCATCTGGTGTAATCGGAATTAAGGTTTGGCTTTTCAAGGGTGAAGTCTTTGGCGATACTGAAAGCGCTGAAGCTCAGGGAAAAGCTGCTGCTAAGTAATAGGAATAGATAGAAATGCTGCAACCTAAAAAAACGAAGTTCCGCAAAATGCATAAAGGCCGTAATCGTGGCTTGGCTCAGCGCGGAAGCAAGGTCAGCTTTGGTGAGTTTGGTCTTAAGGCAACTGCTCGTGGCCGTATCACTGCTCGTCAGATAGAGGCTGCTCGTCGTGCTATGACCCGTCATATCAAACGTGGTGGTCGTATATGGATTCGTATTTTTCCTGATAAGCCTATTACTAATAAGCCACTTGAAGTTCGTATGGGTAAGGGTAAAGGTAACGTTGAATATTGGGTGGCTGAAATTCAGCCTGGCCGTATGTTGTACGAAATGGAGGGTGTTTCCGAGGAGGTTGCCCGTGAAGCTTTTCGTTTAGCATCTGCCAAGCTGCCGCTTAAAACAACATTCGTGTCTCGGAGCGTGATGTAATGAAGGCGAGTGAAATGAAAGATAAGGGTATTGACGAGTTAAACAAAGAACTCGAAGACCTGTTGCGTGAAGGTTTTAATCTGCGTATGCAGATGGGGTCTGGTCAAATGACTCAGACTCATCAGCTTAGGCAAAATCGTCGCGATATTGCGCGCGTCAAAACCGTTTTGAATCAGAAGGCGAGTAGCTGATCATGAGTGAAGAGAACAATGTAGCACGTGAAATAATCGGGCGTGTGGTCAGTAACAAGATGGATAAGACAATCACTGTGATTGTTGAGCGTCGTGTTAAGCATCCGGTGTATAAAAAATACATTAAACGCTCAACAAAATTTCATGCTCATGATGAGAAAAACGAGTGTAACGAAGGTGATCTCGTAACAATCAGTCAGTGCCGTCCAATTTCTAAAAGTAAGTCCTGGAACTTGGTTCGTATTGATGAGCGTGCGCCTGAACTCGGTTAAATCACGATTTAGGTAGTACTCTAAGAGTTTAGCGGAGACGAAACATGATTCAAATGCAGTCAAACTTGGATGTGGCAGACAATAGTGGTGCTCGCAGTCTGCAGTGCATTAAGGTACTAGGTGGCTCAAAGCGTCGCTATGCTGGTATCGGTGATGTTATTAAAGTAAGTGTGAAGGAAGCGATTCCTCGCGGAAAGGTTAAAAAAGGCGAAGTTTATAACGCTGTTGTTGTGCGTACACGTAAAGGTGTTCGTCGTGGTGATGGCTCATTGATCCGCTTTGATGGTAATGCTGCGGTATTGCTGAATGCAAACCTGCAACCAATTGGTACTCGTATCTTTGGGCCGGTAACGCGTGAACTGCGAACTGAGCAGTTTATGAAAATTGTCTCTCTTGCACCTGAAGTGCTTTAAGAGTTATTGCGGATTGAAACTAGGTAGATAACGATGCGTAAGATCAAAAAAGGCGATGATGTAATCGTCCTGACAGGTAAAGATAAAGGTAAACGCGGAACTGTTCTGAGAGTGACCGCTGATGACCGTGTGTTTGTTGATAATGTCAACATGGTTAAGCGTCATACCAAAGCAAACCCTCAGCGTGGTGTTGCTGGTGGAATCGTTGAAAAAGAGGCTTCACTAACTCTTTCTAACGTTGCTTTGTTTAACCCGGTGACAAAAAAGGCTGATCGTGTAGGTTTTCGTGTTTTGGAAGACGGTCGTAAGGTTCGTTACTTCAAGTCTAACGACGAAGTAGTTGATATTTAAGCGTAAGGTTTTTAGCAATGGCTAGATTGTCAAATTATTATAAAGAAACTGTAGTTAATCAGCTGATGGAGCAGTTTAACTACGGCAGCGTTATGGAAGTGCCGCGCATCACCAAGATCACCCTCAACATGGGTTTGGGTGAGGCTGTCGGCGACAAGAAAATTGTCCAGAATGCTGTAGGCGATATGGAAAAGATTGCTGGTCAAAAACCAGTCGTCACACTTTCTCGAAAATCAATTGCGGGTTTTAAAATTCGTGATAATTGGCCGATTGGTTGCAAGGTTACAATGCGTAGCACGCAAATGTACGAATTCCTTGATCGCTTGATTACTGTAGCAATTCCACGTATTCGAGATTTTCGCGGCATAAGTGCTAAATCTTTTGATGGTCGCGGAAACTTTAGTATGGGTATCCAGGAGCAGATCATCTTTCCTGAGATCGATTACGATAAAATTGATGCACTACGTGGTATGGATATAACCATTACTACTACTGCAAAAAACAATGATGAAGGCCGTGCTTTGTTGGCTGCATTTAAATTTCCATTTAAGGGTTAAGAATTATGGCTAAGTCCTCCATGGTTAACCGCGAAATCAAACGTGCAAATATGGTTGCTAAATTTGCCGCTAAGCGCGCAGAATTAAAAGCAAATATGTTTAATTTGAATTTAAGCCCAGAAGAGCGTGAAGAAGCTCAGCGTAAATTCCATGCGCTGCCTCGTGACGCTAGCCCGGTTCGCCAACGTAATCGTTGTTCTTTGACTGGTCGTCCGCATGGTTACTATCGTAAATTTGGCTTGTCGCGTAACAAACTGCGTGAAGCTGCAATGCGTGGTGATGTTCCTGGGCTGGTTAAGGCTAGCTGGTAAAAGAATCAGACTAGGGTTGATCCCAAGATTGATCCTTAAACAAGACTTTGGAGTAAAACATATATGAGCATGAGTGATCCAATCGCCGACATGTTGACCAGGATTAGAAATGGTCAAGCGGCTGACAAGGCGCAGGTGTCTATGCCGTCATCAAAGCTCAAAACTTCAATTGCTGAAGTGTTGAAAAATGAAGGCTATATCGTTGGCTTTAAAGTTAGCGAAAGTGTTAAGCCTGTTCTTGTGGTTGACCTGAAATATTATGAAGGAAAGCCGGTTATTGCCAAAATTCAACGTGCAAGTCGTCCTGGTGTACGTATGTACAAACCTTCGACTGAATTGCCAAAGGTTGATGCTGGTTTGGGTATTGCTATTGTCTCTACACCTAAAGGAGTTATGACAGATCGTGCTGCACGTTCTGCCGGTGTAGGTGGCGAAGTAATCTGTTACGTATCGTAAGTGGTGATCAGCGATGTCTAGAATTGCTAAAAATCCTGTTACCGTCCCTGCTGGTGTTGATGTCAGCATTGATGGTCAAGTTGTTACTGTAAAAGGCGCTAAGGGTCAGCTGCAGCAAGTTGTGAACGACCTAGTAAAGGTTGCTCGTAATGATGCAAACGACGTGGTTGTTACAGTTTGTGAAGATACTAAACCTTCATGGGCTATGGCTGGAACTACCCGTGCCATAATAAATAATCTCGTTACTGGTGTAAGTGCTGGTTTTGAGAAAAAATTACAATTGATTGGCGTTGGTTATCGCGCACAAGCCAAAGGAAAGGTTCTTAACCTGACGCTTGGTTTTTCTCATCCGGTTAACTATGAGCTGCCTGAAGGGATTACTGCTGAAACACCTAGCCAGACTGAGATTGTTGTAAAAGGTATTGATAAACAAGTGGTTGGTCAAGTTGCTGCCGAGATTCGCGCTTATCGTCCACCAGAGCCTTATAAAGGTAAAGGTGTTCGCTACGCTGATGAACATGTGGTCCGTAAAGAGGCCAAGAAGAAATAATTATTATTGGATATGGCTATGGATAAGAAGACATCTCGTTTGCGTCGTGCACGCCGTGCACGTGCCAAAATTAGCGAGTTAGGCATTTACCGCCTGACTGTAACTCGCACACCTCGTCATATTTATGCGCAAGTTATTGCGCCAAATGGTAGCGAAGTGTTGGCAAGCGCATCAACTCTGGACGCTGAAGTAAAGAAAGATACTTCATATTCAGGTAATTCTGATGCTGCTAAGGCTGTCGGTCGTGCAGTTGCAGAGCGGGCAAAAACAGCTGGTGTAACTAAAGTTGCATTCGATCGCTCTGGTTTTAAATATCATGGTCGCATCAAAGCGCTTGCTGATGCTGCCCGTGAAAATGGTCTTGAATTCTAAAGGAACTGACTGTGGCAAATTTTGAAAAAGCGACTGGTGATGGCCTACAAGAAAAGCTTGTATCTGTACGCCGCGTAGCCAAAGTAGTAAAAGGTGGTCGTATCTTCGGCTTTTCTGCACTAACTGTAGTTGGTGATGGAAATGGCCGGGTTGGTTACGGCACTGGAAAAGCTCGTGAGGTTCCTGCAGCAATTCAGAAGGCTATGGAAGCTGCGCGCAAAAATATGGTTAGTGTAAACCTCAATGAGGGTACACTACAGCATGCTCTGAATGGTATCCATGGTGCTGCAAAAGTATATATGCAACCTGCTTCAGAAGGTACTGGTATCATTGCTGGTGGTGCAATGCGTGCAGTATTTGAGGTTGTTGGTGTTCATAATGTTCTTGCCAAATGCATCGGGTCAAGTAATCCGATTAATGTTGTACAAGCTACCATTAAAGGCTTGGATAACATGGCTGACCCAGAGTCTGTGGCAGCCAAGCGTGGCAAAACAGTTCAAGAAATTATGGGTTAAGCCATGTCTGATAAAAAGCTTAAAGTAACATTGGTGCGCAGCGTGAATGGCCGTTTGGCCTCTCATAAGGCTTGCGTATCTGGTTTGGGATTGCGCCGTATGCGTCATACTGTCGAAGTAGAAGATACTCCTAGTGTGCGTGGCATGATCAATAAAGTTAACTATATGGTTAAAGTTGAGGAAGGCTGATTATGCGCTTGAATACAATTAAGCCAGGTGCTGGCTCTAAGTCATCTGCCAAGCGTGTAGGTCGTGGTATCGGTTCAGGTTTTGGTAAAACTTGTGGTCGTGGCCATAAAGGACAGCATTCTCGTTCAGGTGGTTTTCATAAGGTTGGTTTCGAAGGCGGTCAAATGCCTTTGCAGCGTCGTTTACCTAAAGTTGGCTTTACCTCGCGTATTAGCTTTAAAACTGCTGAAGTACGTCTGAGTGAGCTTGCTAAGGTTGATGGTGAAGTTGTTGACCTTCTTTCATTGAAAGCGGCAAATGTCATTGGTCAGCATATTGAACGAGCCAAGATTATGGTCTCCGGTGCTGTTGAACGTGCGGTTACAGTAAAAGGTATTTCTGTAACAAAAGGTGCTCGCGCAGCAATTGAAGCTGCTGGTGGAAAGGTCGAAGACTAAGTGGCTTTACCGGGTGCAGGACAAGTTGGCGGCATGGCCGCTGCGGGGCGCTTTAGTGAACTGAAGCGCCGTTTGCTTTTTGTGTTGGGCGCAATCATTGTGTTCCGCATTGGCGCACATATTCCTGTGCCGGGTGTTGACCCTATTGCGCTTGCTGAGCTTTTCGATCAGCAGCGTGGCACCATAATTGACATGTTTAACATGTTTTCAGGTGGTGCGTTATCGCGTTTTACAGTGTTCGCAATTGGTATTATGCCGTATATTTCGGCATCTATTATTATGCAGTTGCTGACTTCTGTTATGCCGAAGCTCGAGCAATTGAAGAAAGAAGGTGAGGCTGGACGGCGTAAAATATCCCAATACACACGCTATTTTACAGTTGTGCTGGCTACTATTCAGGCCGGTGGTGTTGCTTATGCACTGCAAAGCCAACAATTTGGTGGCTTACCAGTAGTAATTGAACCTGGTCCAGCATTTATGTTTACCGCAATTGCAACGCTTGTTGCTGGAACAATGTTCCTAATGTGGCTGGGCGAGCAAGTCACTGAACGCGGTATTGGTAACGGTATCTCGATTATCATTTTTGCTGGTATTGTTGCCGGTTTGCCTTCCGCAATTGGCGGAACACTAGAACTTGGAAGTACCGGAGAATTGAGTTTGTTCATGATCTTCTTTTTCATGATCCTGGCAGTTGCGGTTACTTTCTTTGTTATATTCGTTGAGCGTGGTCAACGACGGATCACTGTCAACTACGCTAAACGTCAGCAGGGTAAAAAGATGTATGGTGGCCATACTAGCCATCTGCCGCTTAAGTTGAATATGGCCGGGGTAATACCGCCGATATTTGCTTCTAGTATTATTTTGTTTCCAGCAACAGTCGCTGGAATGTTCGGCCAAGGGAATGAGAGTCTGGCGTGGTTGCAGGATGTTGCGACTATGTTATCTCCAGGCCAGCCTATTTATGTAATGATGTATGCTGTTGCAATTATATTCTTTTGCTTTTTTTATACTGCGTTGCAGTTTAATCCAAAAGACACTGCAGACAACCTGAAAAAATCTGGAGCTTTCATTCCTGGTATTCGCCCAGGTGACCAAACAGCACGATATATTGATGGTGTTATGACGAGATTGACAGTTGCTGGTGCGATTTATATCACCCTGGTCTGTCTTTTGCCCGAGTTTTTAATAGTTAACTGGAATGTGCCATTTTATTTCGGGGGTACCTCCTTGTTGATTATCGTGGTTGTGGTCATGGATTTTATGGCTCAGATGCAGGCCCATTTGACTTCCCATCAGTATGACGGGGTCATGAAGAAGGCCAATCTTAAGGGGTATGGCGGAAACGGTCTTGTTCGCTAGTCTTTTACCTTAAAATATAAGATTTTTCTTGGGATTTAGTGTGAGCCGGAGTATAATTCGTCTCACTTTTTTTGAGGGGTAGTCACCCCTTTTGATTTTGGAGATGTTGCAATGAAGGTTCGTGCTTCTGTCAAGAAGATTTGCCGTAACTGTAAGGTTATTAAGCGCAAAGGTGTTATCCGGGTTATTTGTAAAGAAGCCCGTCATAAGCAACGTCAGGGTTAAAAACGAGGATTTTAATATATAGCCCCAAAGCGCTTGATTTATATGGCGTTCGAAGCTAAAATTCCGCGTTTTCCGAATATGGTCAGCTGGCCAGAGTAAAGGAGTTGCCTGAGATGGCTCGTATTGCAGGTATCAACATTCCAGTAAATAAGCACGCTGAAATTGCTTTGACAGCAATCTATGGCGTTGGTCGTACTCGTGCACGTAATCTGTGTGCTGTAGTTGGAATTGATCCTACTACAAAGATCAAAGATTTACCGGAGTCAGAAATTGAGGCGCTTCGTGGTGAAGTTGCTAAATTCACAGTCGAAGGTGATCTTCGTCGTGAAGTTTCAATGAATATTAAACGTCTGATGGACTTGGGTTGCTTTCGTGGTATCCGTCATCGTCGTGGCCTTCCTCTGCGTGGTCAGCGTACTCGCACGAATGCACGGACCCGTAAGGGCCCTCGTAAGCCGATTAAGAGATAACTGGATTTAGATATGGCAAAGCCAAGTACAACCCGTACGCGTAAACGCGTTAAAAAAGATGTGGTAGATGGAATAGCGCACATACACGCGTCATTTAATAACACTATCATCACCATTACTGACCGCCAGGGTAATACTCTATCTTGGGCAACCGCTGGTGGTTCAGGTTTTCGTGGTTCACGTAAGAGTACACCGTTTGCCGCACAGGTTGCAGCTGAGCGTGCTGGTGCTGTTGTTAAAGAATTCGGCATGAAGAATATGGATGTAATGGTTAAGGGCCCAGGTCCTGGTCGTGAATCTGCAGTACGCGCCCTCAACCTGAGTGGCTTTAAAATTAACAGCATTACGGACGTAACGCCGATTCCACACAATGGCTGTCGTCCACCTAAGAAACGTAGAGTTTAGTTCGGAGAACTGTTGTGGCTAGATATATAGGCTCAAAATGTCGTTTATGTCGCCGTGAAGGTGAAAAACTTTTCCTTAAAGGCGAAAAGTGTTACACCTCTAAATGCGCCATGGAAAATCGTGCTTTTCCACCAGGACAGCATGGCCAGCGCCGCAGTCGGCTGACTGACTATGGTGTTCAGCTGCGCGAAAAGCAAAAGATGCGTCGTATATATGGCGTTCTGGAAGGACAATTCCGCTCCTACTATAAAGAAGCTGACCGTCGTAAAGGTTCAACGGGTGAAAATCTGCTGCAGCTTTTGGAAGGCCGCCTTGATAATGTAGTTTATCGCATGGGCTTTGCTGCCTCGCGTACTGAAGCTCGCCAACTTGTTCGTCACAATGGTGTAGTTGTGAATGGAGCTAAGGTTAATATTCCTAGTTACCAAGTAAAAGCGAATGATTCAATTGCTGTTAGTGAAAAGGCAAAAAATCAGTTGCGTATAAAAGCTGCAATTGAATTTTCACAGCAACGAGGTCTGGTTGAGTGGATAGATGTTGACGCTAGCAAAATGGCTGGTGTTTTCAAATCTGTACCTGAACGAAGTGATCTGCCTGCTGAAATAAATGAAAGCTTGGTTGTCGAGTTGTACTCGAAGTAATCACTGTTTTAGATTTTTTAGCTTACAGATTTATAAAGAGGACAGCATATGCAAGGCTCAGTAACTGAGTTTTTGAAACCCCGAGTTGTTGATGTTCAGGAAATCAGCAGTAATCAGGCCAAGGTTGTTTTAGAACCTTTGGAGCTTGGTTTCGGTCATACCTTGGGTAATGCGCTTCGACGCATCCTGCTTTCCTCAATGCCTGGCGCTGCAGTCGTTGAAGCAGAGATTGAAGGTGTGCTTCATGAATACACAAGTATTGAAGGAGTTCAGGAAGACGTAATCGAAATTCTTCTTAACCTGAAAGAACTTTCAGTGCGTATCCACGAGGGAACTGAAGCAACTCTAACTATTAATAAGAGTGGTGCTGGCCCAGTGCTTGCGAGCGATATACAGCTGCCGCATAATGTTGAAATAGTGAACCCTGATCAGATTATTGCCAATTTGAGTGATTCCGGCAAGCTTAATGCTACTCTTAAGGTAGAGCTTGGCCGTGGTTATGTCCCTGCCACTGCTCGTGAAGAGGCTGATGAAAGTCGCCCAATTGGCCACTTGCGTTTGGATGCAACTTATAGTCCAGTTCGTCGTGTTGCGTATTCAGTTGAGCGTGCCCGTGTAGAACAGCGTACGGATTTGGATAAGTTGATCATTGACCTTGAGACTAACGGTGCGATTGATCCAGAAGAAGCGATTCGTCGTGCTGCTAACATTCTTCGTGATCAGCTATCAATTTTTGTTGATCTGCAAGGTACAGAAGAAACAGTAGCGGTTCCGCCTGAAGCTGAGATTGATCCTGTTTTGCTGCGCCCTGTTGATGATCTTGAACTAACTGTTCGTTCAGCTAATTGCCTCAAGGCAGAAAACATATATTACATCGGTGATTTGATACAGCGTACTGAGGTAGAGTTGTTGAAAACTCCTAACCTGGGTAAAAAATCGCTGACTGAAATCAAAGATATTTTAGCCTCCCATGAGCTTTCACTGGGTATGCGTTTGGAAAACTGGCCGCCAGCAAGTCTGAAACAAGACGAACAGGCAACTGCATAAGCAGATAATGGCCAAATGTTGTTGGTAGTTTGAAACCATAAGGAATTAAGTAATGCGTCACCGCAAAAGTGGTCGTCAGTTAGGACGTAATAGTAGTCATCGTAAGGCGATGTTTAAGAATCTTACCGCTTCTCTTTTCGAGCATGAGGTTATCAAGACTACTTTGCCAAAAGCAAAAGAGCTGCGTCGTCATGCTGAGCCTTTGATTACAATGGCAAAAGAAGACAGTGTTTCTAAACGTCGTCTAGCATTCAGCCGACTGCGTAGTGATCAGGCTGTTGGCAAGCTATTTAACGAACTTGGTCCGCGCTATAAAGCACGTCCGGGTGGTTACCTTCGTATTTTGAAGTGTGGTTATCGTGCTGGTGATAAGGCTCCTATGGCGATTGTTGAGCTTGTAGATAGACCAGAAGCTGCTGTAGCTGAATAAGTTTGACCTTGTAGTATCGCAATAAACTAGCCGGGCTTAGCCCGGCTTTTTTATTGCTGCCATTTTATATGTTTCTTTTAGAGGCGATTCTTGATGATCGTTTTATTTACTGACTTTGGCAACAACGGCCCTTATGTCGGTCAAATGAAAGCTGCAATCTATCAAGTTAATCCGGCGGCTACCATTGTCGATCTTTTCGCCAATGCGCCTGGGTTTAATCCGCATTCATGCGGGTATTTATTGTCCGCTTACAGTCGTTATTTTCCTGAAGGCACAATATTTCTTTGTGTTGTTGATCCTGGCGTTGGTACTGATCAACGTAAAGCTGTTGTCGCAGAAATTGACGGGCAGTTATTTGTTGGTCCTAACAACGGGCTATTCGATGTTGTTGCCTTACACTCAGAAACAGCCATTGTCAGTGAAATATCATGGCGACCGGAATCTTTATCAGCAACATTTCATGGTCGTGATCTATTTGCGCCTATAGCTGGATACTTATCACTTGGTGGTTGTCCAAAGGGGTATTTAGGCAAAGCGGCTGGCTTTTTTGTAGAAGGTGTCTCTCATGACCTTTCCGAGATTGTCTACATTGATGACTATGGTAATGCGATGACAGGCATTCGTGTTTGTTCTATTTCTTCGGCTGCAATACTAAAGGTTGATGGCTCTGACTTTCTATATGCAAACACTTTTGCGGCCGTTCCTAAAGGTCTATCGTTCTGGTTCAAGAACTCGGTTGGCTTGGCTGAGCTGGCTATAAATTGTGGTAGTGCAGCTGAAAAATTTGGATTAAAAACCGGTGATAGAATTGAGGTCGATGCTTAGTTTTGCCAGAATCTGATTGGCTCAGGCATGATAGTTTGCCTTGGTATGTGTTTTGTGCGAATGTCACGACAGATTGGTTTAGAGTTAAAGGCTAAATGGAAAATTTATTAGGTCGCTGGTTTACAAAGTATTTTTCGGATCCGGAAGGTGTGATTCTTGCTGTTTTTCTGGTTCTTGGTTTTACTGTTGTAATCTTCTTTGGAGACATGCTGGCCCCTGTTTTGGCTAGTGTTGTTATTGCCTATCTGCTTGAGGGTATCGTCCGCCTGCTTGAGAGTAGGGGAATGAAGCGCTTATTTGCAGTGTTACTGGTATTCCTATTTTTCGTTACGTTCTTGTTGTTTTTGTTCTTTGGTTTAGTTCCATTATTGTCAAAACAGGTTGCACAGCTGGTTCAGGAAATACCAAATATGGTTGCCGAGGGGCAGCGCTCACTTCTGCGTTTGCCAGAGCTGTACCCACATATGTTCAGTGAAGATCAGGTGAAAGATATTATGTCGGCAATTCGCTCTGGTTTAACGGATATAGGTCAAGGTGTTTTGTCATTTTCTTTGGCCTCGATCTCAACGCTCTTTACCATGTTGGTTTACATGGTTTTGTTACCAGTATTGGTATTCTTTTTTATGAAGGATAAGAAAAAAATTGTTGATTGGCTAACTCGCTATATGCCCAAAGAACGGGGTGTCTCCTTGCGTGTATGGCGTGAAATGGACCGACAGATTGGAAATTACGTGCGTGGCAAATTTGTCGAGATAATGGTGGTTGGGATTGTTTCGTATGTAGTGTTTGCTTTAATGGGGCTTGATTACGCAAGCCTACTTGGTGCTGCAGTTGGTTTATCGGTTGTAGTGCCTTATATAGGTGCCGTTGTTGTCACGGCGCCAGTGTTGTTGATTGGTTTTTTTCAGTGGGGTTGGAGTGGTGACTTTGCTTACTTAGCGCTTGCCTACCTGATCATTCAAGCGATAGATGGCAATGTGCTGGTGCCGTGGCTGTTTTCAGAAGCGGTAAACCTACACCCAATTGCGATTATCATCGCTATCCTCATATTTGGTGGTATGTGGGGGTTCTGGGGGGTATTTTTTGCTATCCCCTTGGCAACTTTGGTTAAGGCCGTTCTAGATGCCTGGCCCAAGGTGGCTGACGATGCTGTGGCACCGCCAGCCAGTTAGTCTGAGCGTTATAAGTTTTTTGCAGCGAAGTCAGCCAGGCGAGAACGTTCGCCACTGATCAGTGTGATGTGGCCACTGTTTTGCCAGTTCTTAAAACGGTCGACAGCAAAGGTCAGTCCAGATGTGGTTTCGGTCAAGTATGGGGTGTCAATCTGGGCAATATTGCCTAAACAGACTACCTTGGTGCCCGGGCCTGCTCGTGTTATGAGTGATTTCATCTGTTTTGAAGTCAGGTTTTGGGCTTCATCAATAATCACGAATTTCTTTAGGAATGTGCGGCCGCGCATGAAATTCATAGAGTGGATCTTGATGCGGTTGCGTAGCAGGTCATTGGTGGCTGCACGGCCCCATTCGCCACCTTCGCCGCTAGAGAGAACTTCCATATTGTCCATCAGCGCACCCATCCATGGCGCCATTTTTTCTTCTTCGGTACCAGGCAGAAAACCAATGTCGTCACCCATGGGGACAGTTGCGCGGGTGACGATGATCTCATGATAGCGCTGCTCATCCAGGACCTGGGCAAGGCCAGACGCCAGGGTGAGCAATGTCTTGCCAGTACCTGCCTGGCCAAGCAGGCTGACAAAATCCACTTCTGGATCCATTAGCAGATTAAGGGCAAAGTTTTGCTCGCGGTTGCGGGCATGAATGCCCCACACGGAGTGATGTGAACGAAAATAGTTTTTGTTCAGCTCAAGGGTAGCCACGTTGTTATCAATTTCCCTAACGGTGGCTTCAATGCCATGTTTGGTAGTGTCATATACCAGCTGGTTTGGATACCAACTTTCCAGGTCATTACCTGTGATTTTATAAAAGGTATTGCCTTCGTCTTTCCATGAGCTCAAATTATCGGCATGTTTATCCCAGAAGTCCGCAGCAAGTTCATTTTTGCCAGTATAGAGTAGGCTTAGATCTTCCAGGACCTGATCGTCTTGATAGTCTTCTGCCAAGATGCCAAGTGCAGCGGCTTTGATGCGAAGATTGATATCTTTTGAAACAATGATTACTTTTACATCTGAGCGTGACTTTTGAAGTGCCAGTGCAGTGCCAAGAATGTTGTTGTCCGGAACGTTGCCAGGCAAGCTTGCAGGCAGGTCATAGGCAAGATGGCGGGTTTGAAAAAAGACATGTCCGCTGACAAAACCACTATTTGCCGGTTCGGGCAGTTTAATGCCCTTTTCGATATCTTTTTTCTTGGCACCGACGATCAGCTCTTCCATTACTCGGCTAGCCTGACGGGCGTTGCGGGCAACCTCTGAGTGGCCGCGTTTGTTTTTATCAAGTTCTTCAAGAACTACCATTGGCAGAAATATGTCGTGCTCTTGAAAACGGTAGAGACAGCTTGGGTCGTGCATTAGCACGTTGGTATCTAGAACAAAGAAACGTTTTGCGCTTTGGTCGCGAATTGGTGTGTTAGGCATAAAGGTCTATCGTCTCCTGCTTAAAATTACTTGTTGAGTTCTTTTGCGGCAGCCAAAACTTCTTCAGAGTGGCCATCAACTTTAAGTTTGCGCCATTCTTGTTGTAGCACGCCTTTGGCGTCAATCAGGAACGTGCTGCGCTCGATGCCTCGAACCTGTTTGCCATACATGTTTTTCATCTTGATGACGTCGAACAGGGTACAAAGCTCTTCTTCCTTGTCTGACAACAGTTCAAAAGGGAACTCCTGTTTTGCCTTAAAATTTTCGTGTGATTTGATGCTGTCACGTGAGACACCTAAAATAACAGTCTTGGCACGGGCAAATTTTCGATGGTCATCGCGAAAGGCCTGTCCTTCCTTGGTGCAGCCTGGAGTGCTGTCCTTTGGATAGAAGTAGATCACCACGTTTTTGCCCTTGAGATCAGAAAGCTTAATGGTTTGATCGCCTGTGGCTGGCAGTTCAAAGTCAGGTACTTGTTTACCAATTTCAACTGTACTCATTTTGCGTCCTCCTTATTCTTTGGGGTCTAGTTGCGAGCCGGTTCAATCATGCCGTCCATGTTCATAGCGTCACAAAAGTCCATATATTGTTCTCTGATTTGTGAGATGGATTTTTCCGCAGGGATGTTGACGGTCATGTTGATTGAGAACATCGGCGTACCAGTGTGGGCGGCATTGTATGAATCAGTATTGAGCCCCTCGATGTTGATGCTGCGGCTGGAAAAGAACTCAGTCACCTTGTGGACCAGTCCTGGTTGATCCATTGCCAGGGCATCAACATGGTAGTTCAGCAGGTTGCCCTGTTGGTTACGCGGCTCGGTACGTTTAATGGTCACGCTTAACCCCAGGTCAGTGGCGATTCTGGGGAGAGATTCTTCAATTTTGGCAATGCCGTTCCAGTTGCCAGATAGTAAAAGTATCAGGGCAAACTCGCCGCCCAGAATGCTCATGCGGCTATCGGCGATATTGCAGTCGCTGTCTGAGATGTGTTTGGTCAGATCATTGACGATGCCGGGACGGTCATCGCCGACTGCGGTAATTACTAGGTGTTTTGACATGGATTATGACTACTTTTAGTGATTAGTTTTTTAAATCAAAAATAATCATACGCCAGATTGTTGAGGGGGGGAACGGGCTTGTCTTATGTCCTGCCCAGAAGTACCATGGGCGTTTTTCTGTAGTGCGGAGAACTGTCTATGTTTCACGGCAGCATGGTGGCCCTGGTAACGCCTATGCATGACGATGGCGAGCTTGATTTTGAGGCCCTTGAGCGCCTGGTTGAGTTTCATGTTGAGAATGGCACCGATGCCATTGTTTCGGTGGGTACAACAGGTGAATCACCAACCCTAAATGAGAAAGACCACTGTGCAGTGATCCGCAAGACTGTCGATTTAGTGCGTGGTCGTATTCCGGTTATTGCCGGTACCGGATCAAACAGCACTCATGAAGCCATTGATCTGACCATGGCGGCAATGGAAGCCGGCGCCGATGCCAGCCTGTTGGTGACGCCTTATTATAATAAGCCGACCCAGGAAGGTCTTTATCAGCACTACAGAGCGGTCGCCGAAGCGGTAGCCATGCCGCAGATTCTCTACAATGTACCGGGCCGCACCGCCTGCGATCTGTTGCCAGAGACGGTTGAACGTTTGTCCAAAATCTCGAATATTATCGGCATTAAAGAGGCTACAGGTGACTTGCAGCGTGCCCAGGAAATCCTCGATGCTTGTGGTGACAGTCTCGATATCTATGGTGGAGATGATGCTAGCTGCCGTGAACTGATGTTGATGGGGGGTAAGGGTGTGATCTCGGTCACCTCAAATGTTGCTCCGAGTGCCATGCATGAGATGTGTGCCGCTGCCATTGCCGGTGACAGAGAAAAGGCCGAACAGCTGGATGAACCGCTGGCTGGCTTGCATGAGTTTTTGTTCCTTGAGGCCAATCCAATCCCGGTCAAATGGGCGGTGGCTGAGATGGGGCTGATGGGACATGGTATTCGTCTGCCGTTGACCAAGTTTTCTGAGCAGCACCACGAAACCCTGCGCCAGGCCATGCGCCAGGCCGGTGTTATATCTAGTTCTGTATGAATATAAAACAATCTCAGGCCAGATTGGCCGTGTTGGTATTGGTCGTACTCTCATCGTTGGGCTGTAGCGTGGCGGAGGAAAAGCGCCAGCTTTACCGTCAGAGCCAGATTATTGAGCCGCTGAAAATCCCCGCTGGTATGCAACAGCCGCAAGGTGAAGACATGCTGGCTGTGCCTCAGGTTGTGGTCTCAGAACCTGTTGATGTCACTCCTCCTGTTAACCTGCCTGACGAATTGTTGTCGACCCACCAAGACGCTGATCAGGCCGAATAACTCAGATGCTTTTTGCCTCAATTGGCAGCGGCAGCCGCGGCAATGGCACACTTGTTGAGGTTGATAACACCCTGATCCTGCTTGATTGTGGTTTTCCAACTGTTCATGTAGAAAAACGCATGGCGCGGCTGGGCAAAACACCGGCAGACCTAAGCGCCATCATCGTTACCCATGAGCACGGCGATCATATTAAAGGGGTTGGGCCGCTAGCCCGACGCTATAATCTTCCCGTGTGGATGACCCCCGGCACGGCCCGGCATCAGCGCATTGGCAAGTTGCCAGAATTGCGCTATTTCAGTAGCCATGAAAATTTTGTCATTGATGACATGGAGCTGATGCCCTATCCGGTGCCGCATGATGCCTGGGAGCCAGCTCAGTTTGTATTTAGTGATGGTGCTCGCCGCCTCGGGATATTGACAGATGTAGGATGCTGGACACCGCATATCGAACAGCAACTGAGTGGTTGTGATGCCCTGCTGCTAGAGAGCAATCATGATGCCGGTATGTTGCAGCGAGGTAATTATCCGTCTTCATTGAAACAACGTGTAGGTGGTCGCCATGGCCATCTTAGTAATGCCCAGGCGGCAGAATTACTAGGGCGATTGGATAATAGCAAGCTACAGCACCTGGTGGCGGCTCATCTGAGCGAAGAAAATAATCAGCCTCAGCTGGCGCAACAGGCCCTGGCCAATGTGCTGGGCTGTGAAATAGGCTGGATAGGTATCGCTGAACAGGATGCGGGCCTGGAGTGGCGTGAAGTAGTATAATGCGCCCCACGATATCGATAAGGTTTTTAGAACAATGGAAAAACGGGAAGAACTCTATGCCGGTAAGGCCAAGTCTGTCTATTTTACCGATGACCCCGATCGCCTGATTCTGGAGTTCCGCGACGATACCTCAGCCTTTGATGGCGAGAAGATGGAACAACTGGCTCGCAAGGGCATGGTCAACAATCACTTCAATGTATTCATCATGAATAAACTGGCCGAGGCCGGTATCCCTGTTCATGTGGAAAAACTGCTGTCGGATAACCAGGTGCTAGTGAAAAAGCTCGATATGATGCCGGTTGAGTGCGTGGTGCGTAATATCTCCGCTGGTAGCATCTGTCGTCGCCTGGGGGTGGAAGAGGGGCTGGACTTGAATCCTCCCACCTATGAACTGTTTCTGAAAAATGATGCTCTGCATGACCCCATGATCAATGAATCACATGTGGAAACCTTTGGCTGGGCCAAGTGTGAAGATCTGGCCAAGATGAAACAGCTGACCTACAAGGTCAACGATGTGTTGAAGAAGCTGTTTGCCGATGCCGGTATGCTGCTGGTGGATTACAAGCTGGAATTTGGCCTGTTTCATGGTGAGGTGGTGCTGGGTGATGAATTCAGCCCGGATGGTTGTCGCCTCTGGGATGCTGAAACGCGCGAGAAACTGGATAAGGATCGTTTTCGCCAGGGCCTTGGGGGTGTGGTTGAGGCCTATGAAGAGGTGGCCAAAAGACTGGGTATGGAGCTGCCGCAATAAGCGGTATGCTTGGGCGAATGTAAGGACCGCTCATTTGAGCGGCCTTTATTGTCTGGAGTTACGCAATAATGAAACAGTGGTTGGACAAAATACCGCTCGTGCCATTGGCAATTATCGCCATTGCCCTGGCCTTGGCGCCGATCACGCCAGAACCTCATCTATGGCAGAAGCTAAAGATGTTGTTCGCCGCTGAATTGAGCAAGCCCATCGACATCTTCGATCTGTTCCTGCACGGAACAGCATTGGTGCTGTTGTTATTCAAGCTGGCCACTCAAAAGAAATAAGCGCTCAGCGAAGCGAGAATTCTGCCACAAATGGTGCGTGGTCTGACTCCGGGTACTTTTTGTCCGAGGCAAAGGCTATGGATTCATCATGCAGAATTTCGTTGTGAATCTCTGCGTTTTGGTAGTAGGCCAGCAGGCTGCGTGAAATCAGCATGTGGTCGAGCAGATTGCCGTGGCCTTCGTGCAAATGACTGTAGCGCGATTCTTTGGGAATGGTGTTGCTGCAAGGCAACAGTTGGCGCTGGGCTAGTGCGGCATTGCCGGTGTTTTCTACTCGGCCGGCAATGGCCTCGACTGGTACCTGGCCAGGCTCGGCGTTAAAGTCGCCGCAAACAATGATCCTGGCCTCGGGCTCGGCATCAAAGATTTCATCGACCAGCATACGCACCTCCAGCGCCTGGCCGACCCGTTTCATCGATGAGATGAAGTAGCCTTCGGCCCAGCCGGCGACGCTGCGATAGCCGAAGCCTTCTCTTTGTCCGGGCACTGCTGATGGCAGACGTGATTTAAGGTGAATGTTGATCAGATGAATCACCCCCTGAGGATGGTCTATCTTGATGTAGAGCAGTGGTCGCTGCCAGTTGATCTGTTTCGCATCGGCTTCGTGGGGTGAGGCTGTCATGCGGCGATACATTAAATCGCCCACGTATTCGTTGCGCACCTGGCGGCTGTCGAGAATGGGGTGACGTGACAGAACCACCAGGTTGCGCTTGTCATAAGCCTCATCGGCGCTGGTTTCGGTGTGGCTGATGTTAAAGTCCTGGTAGGGGGTACCATCGATCAACACCTGCAAGGCCCATAGGCCACGGGGCTGGCCGTCGCGTTCCTGGCCGTGAACTTCTTGCAGACAAAGAATGTCGGCATTCAGGCGTAACAATCCTGGCCTGAGAACAGGGATGCGTTCTGCCAGTGTCGGTGAGCGTGTTTCATCCAGATTTTCGATATTAAACGTGGCGACTCTCATTGTTTACCGCTCCTTGGTATCGATGCAGAGATATTGATTGGTTTAAATGGCCCGCTGTATGC
>Ga0316207_10001990_pt1 | contig 22489 bp, 20 predicted proteins | sample 6weekpyrite_MG_FD_204943 | JGI IMG/M metagenome (GOLD analysis project Ga0316207, IMG submission 204943) | Microbial mat bacterial communities from mineral coupon in-situ incubated in ocean water Damariscotta River, Maine, United States -... | ecosystem: Environmental > Aquatic > Marine >...
GGAGGTCTCGTTGGATTTAGGGCATGTTGGTGTTTTTCGCGGTTTGATAAAACATTTTCAAATTGATTCAGAATTGGAATCTTCTCTTTTTGATGCATTGCAGCGAAAAGCAAAACCAGAAATTGAGCAAATATTAAATGACAAAGATTGTCAGAAAGTTTTTGTCTCGTTGGCTAGTCTCAATGGAAACGAAACCATTTTATCCGAGGCGAAGAAAATCGTCGGTGGGATCAGCTCAGATGTTGATTCTGCGCTGCTCGCCATAGAAGAAATTGTCGAAGGCTTAAAAGTACGCTGTCCAGATGTTTCTATTCATCTTGATTTTGCCGAGTTACGAGGATATCAGTATCACACAGGTGCGATATTTTCAGCATATGTACCTGGGTATTGGCAGGCCATCGCTCAGGGTGGTCGATACGACGATGTGGGAAAAGTGTTTGGGCGTTCAAGAGCCGCAACTGGGTTTAGTATGGATTTACGCGCTATCTGTAATATGTTGCCAAAAGACAAGGACAGTAACGACGGAGTTTTTGCCCCGTGCGCGCCAAGTGAAATAGATGAGTCACTCGAACAAAAAATTCACGAGTTACGGGGAGCCGGCGAAGTGGTTATTCGAGAATTGCCGTCAACAAACTCGGAAAACCAGCAGCACGCGTGCAATCGTGTTTTGGTTAAAGATGGATCGAACTGGATAATTAAAAAGCTAGAGAGTAAAAATGAGTAAAAATATAGTCGTCATTGGGTCTCAATGGGGTGACGAGGGCAAAGGTAAAATCGTAGATTTATTAACGGATCAAGTCAGTGCAGTGGTGCGATTTCAAGGTGGACACAATGCCGGTCATACACTTGTCGTTGGCGATGAAAAAACAGTTTTACACTTAATACCCTCAGGTATATTACGTACAAATGTGCAATGCCTTATAGGAAATGGTGTTGTTGTTTCGCCAGTTGATTTGATGAAAGAGATTAAAATGCTTGAAGAAGCAGGTGTGCCCGTACGAGATCGCTTAAAGATCAGTGCCGCATGCCCATTAATATTGAACTATCACATCAGACTTGACCAAGCGAGAGAAAAAGCCAGAGGTAAAACTGCCATTGGAACCACAGGTCGAGGAATTGGGCCATGCTACGAAGATAAGGTAGCTCGGCGTGCGTTGAGAATTGCAGACTTGTTTCATCGAGAACGTTTCTCAGCGAAACTTGGTGAAATATTGGATTATCACAATTTTGTTTTACAAAATTATTTTAAAGAAGAGCCTATTGATTTTCAGAAAACCCTGGAAGACGCACTTTCATACGCAGATGAATTAGCCCCAATGGTTGCTGATATTCCAGAAGTGCTGAATGACTACAAGAAATCTGACGAGTCAGTATTGTTTGAAGGGGCGCAAGGCGCCTTGTTGGATATTGATCATGGCACCTATCCTTACGTGACGTCCTCCAATACCACAGCGGGTGGAGCCGCAGCTGGTAGTGGTGTTGGCCCGCTTTATGTAGACTATGTCTTGGGAATCACCAAAGCATATACCACTCGTGTTGGAGCAGGCCCGTTTCCCACTGAATTATTTGATGAAACCGGCGAGCAACTTGCAAAAAAAGGTCATGAGTTTGGTTCAACGACTGGTCGTGCAAGACGTTGTGGGTGGTTTGACGCGGTATCACTGCGACGGTCCATTCAAATTAACAGTGTAAGCGGATTATGTATAACCAAATTAGATGTTTTAGATGGTTTGGATAGTATCGGTTTATGTGTGGGATATGAAATTGATGGAAAGCGCTATTCGACGCCCCCTGTCGGAGCTGAAGCCTACAGTACTTGCACACCGGTATATGAAAATATGCCTGGATGGGCTGACTCAACAGTTGGTGTAACGGAATTTAGCAAATTACCCGAAAACGCACAAAAATATTTGAAACGCATTGAAGAAATTACTGAAACAAAAGTGGCCATTGTCTCAACCGGGCCAGAGCGAAACGAAACCATTCTTTTGGATGATTTATTTAGCGTGTAAAGCTAAAATTTCTTTTCCTTTATTAAAAGCCTACCGAAATGTTCGGTGGGCTTTTTTTATACCTGGCCTTTTTCTATTTACTCCTTTTGTTCATGCTAATTGGTTGGCCATTTGTGAGCAGGCTCATGTGCCGAATACTAATTTGCAAAAAAAGAATTACTTTCACGTTAATGGCGATACGTTTTCACTTGTATTGCTCAGTTCAAAGCCTAAGAATTGTCATTCAATTGAGATTTCCTTAGATACGGTTGACATAAGTTGGATGGATATTGTTAATCGAAAAGTTGCACGTCGATTTGGGAAAAAAATTTCGTTACAAGGTCTAATCAGTGAAGGCACTTTAAAAATTAGCGAAATCATTCCAGAAAAAGAATCAACATCATCGCCGATTTTTTTTCCATTACTAATAGATCAAAATATACTACAGGAATTTTCTTTCCGAGCATTCGGAGCAGAATCAAGAGCGACTGTTCAGCGAAATAAAGAAAGTATCACACTACGCTGCGAAAAAGGTAGTCAAACTGCCGGGATGTTGTTTCAAAAAAAGAATGCGCGCTTACCGCTGGTAAAAGAATTAAGCCTTAAACTAAGCTATGATGCCAATAATATTTTTCAAGTGGGCGTTGCTGATCAAAGACGATATGAAAAAGGTAATCCTATAAATATTGGCTCTGTTAAGAACAGTCAGAAGTTTATCAATTTATCGATTCCGAGAGAAAAACTTCATCATAAAACTACTGCGCATTGGTCGTTGCTTTGTCCAAAAGAAAAATCTCAGTTAACACTGACACAATTTACATTGCATTCGTTACACGAGCCAAAAGTGGCATCAGAAAAATCGATGTGGTTTTGGAAAACATCCGATTGGCAGAAGACCCCTGAAAAAATCTTATCAATTCTACAAAAATATAATGCGGATGATGTGTTTATCACAGTAGATTTAGATGAAAAGAAGAAGGAAATTAAAGAAGACGTTAAGCTTGCACATTTTATCGCATTGGCACAGCAATCAGGAATCGGTGTCTGGGTAGTAGAGGGTGACCCGCATGTTATTCTACCGAAGGCAACAGAACGTTTTGTAAAGCGAGCAGAAATATTTGCCAAGTTTAATAACATGCAAATGGAAACACAGCAATTAGCCGGTATTCAATATGATATTGAGCCCTACCTGTTAGCAGGTTATTCATTGGAGCCTGAGCAATGGGCGAAAGCCTATGTCAACACTATTCGGGTTTTAAAACAAGCAGCTCAGATGCCCCTGGAAATTGTCATTCCATTTTGGTGGCAATCCCAGGCTATTGATGGTCAACCGATGTTATCCCAGTTATCAGGCTACGTGAGTAGTGTTAATATCATGAACTATCGCACTACTGATGAAATGATTAATCGATTTGCTCAGCCGCTATTGGATTGGGGGCTGAGAAACCAAACAAAACTCAACATAGCGTTAGAAGCAGGGCCTATTGCTGATGAAATTCAATGGCGGTATCAGAAAGCAACTGCGGGAGAACTCTGGCATGTAAAGATTGGGGAGCAAAATGTTTTGATTTTAGGCAACAAGAAAAAGAGTAATCCCAACGGTAATGCATACCAGTTTTTATTTGAGCGAACGGTATCCGGGAGTAATGTAACTTTTGAACATAATAAAGATAAGCTCATTAACATGTTGCCAAAATTAGAGAAACAATGGTCTCATTGGTCTTCTTTTAATGGTATTTCATTGCATGGTTTAGACGAATAATTGTTTAATTCACGTACTTTTGACTACTGCTAAGAAAACTTAGTCGGAAAACATGAAGTACTTGTCTAACAAAAATGGTTCATCAAAGTATCGTCTTCCCACAAACGCAATGGCGTGATGCCCCCATTGTCGCATTGCACCAGCAGATGGAACCCCCATTGGCCACAGTATAAACCTTTCTGGACGCTTTGATTCGCTAACAATTCCCTTATTGTTAAAAAAACTACGTGATTTACCAGTTGGCTTGCCCAATTGTGTAAGCTGGCGCAAATCATGGTAACTCTTTACATCGTAAGATTTCGCATTTTTATCAAACTTATTGTCTTGATATATGCGCTCGACAAAATGATTAACGCTGTTTATACGCAATACCCAAGGTTTCTGATTCTCATATGTTAGTTTATTTTGTGCAAGGAAGGGCGGTTCTTTTTCTATCGATGCTTCTTCGAGCTTAAACTTTAACTTATCGGTTGCGTATAGTTTGTGATAGCAACCACAATTATGTACCGTATCAAAGAGTATAGGCGATAAATTTTCGTCCAATGTCACACGCCAAATAATGCCGTCAAACTTTCCTGCATAAATATCAAAAGATTTTTCTTTCGGCCGTTCAGGAAACCAGAAAAAATAATTGAGTTGCAAATAAACTTTATCGTTAAATCGTGTATACGATGGAAGCGTGTAGATCACCGGGTGGTGAATATCAACGGCTGGCTTACCATTTTGATCAAGAAAAACTTGTCCAATTTTATCACTATTGTTCGCTTCATCAACTTCCAGTACCGGCGCAAATTGATTGAAAAGCTGATCCAGGGTTGTCGTTGACAAAAATGGTACATTGAGTGGATTTTCACGTTCTACACTGTAGTTGTCGCTAAAACGAAATTTGTTTGGTGTATAACGTTGTAATTTGTGTTTTATTGGCAAACGATGTAGAGGCGTATTAAAAGTCTTTCTTGTCGATTGAAGATGTTTCTTTATTTGTCGGGTAACAATTAATGAGGATAGTGGATAGATACCCAAACTACGCATTGTCAAGCTGTAATCATCGTGGGTATCCGCCAGATTAATTACGCGATTTTTATCTGCCAATGTTAATTGCTTTAGGTGTTCTTGACTGCATGATTGAATTCTTTGATTGGCAGATGTGCTACGCAAATGCTTTTTACGGACCGTTGATTTCGCTGATTCGGATAAATTATGCCATTGGACCATTCGTGCTTTTTGATTGAGTTTAGCTGTCTGAAAAATCCAAAAATCTTTTTTTTCTAACGTGTCCAGTTCAGGTTTAAATGAATGCCAGAAACGGTCAACATTTAAAAACAAAGTACCCGGAATAGCTTTGGTCTGACTGTCTTGGATATTTTCGCTTCGACTGAACCGGTCGAGTGAAAGATAAAACTGTTCGCAGGATGCTAGCCGTGCAAGGTGCGGATTGATCTCCACATCGGTGAGAGGAATCTTGGGTTGGAATGCAGTGCAGCCACTGAGTAAAGAATAAGCGAGTACAAATAAGATAGTTTTATTCATGGTGAGCTTTTCCAGTGTGAGAATAAAAGTTAACGCTGAAAATCGAATCTGAGCATATCATATTCGTTTCCTTTTGTTAGCCGTCCAGTTTGCGGAATGATATGAGGGCATTTGGGCTAATTTTTCCACGGCCAGTGTGTTGCACTATTAAATTGATGAATATTGCTTGATTTACGCAATTTATCGGTGAATTGTCATGTACCCGTGTATAATATGCGCATTATGAGAAAAAATATGAAAATATTAGGAGTAGTCTTCCTTGTCCGAAGAAAATAAAGCCAATAGTGACGACCCATTTGCCTCTCGCGAAGCCGAAAAGTACGAAAATCCTATCCCTAGCCGTGAATTTTTGCTTGATACATTAGCCGAACAGGGACGCCCACTCACCTTAAAGCAATTTGCTACTGCATTGTCGTTGGAATCTGATGAGAACCTTGAAGCGCTCCGTCGACGGCTGCGTGCGATGGAACGAGATGGCCAACTCGTGAGGAACCGAAAAGGTGCCTACGGCGATGTAAAAAAAATGGATCTGATTCGTGGGCGGATTATCGGACACCCAGATGGTTTTGGGTTTTTAGCACCGGATGATGGCGGAGAAGATTTATTTTTGTCGGCGAAGTGTATGCGTGGTGTCATGCACGGAGATCGCATTGTTGCAAGAGTTTCGGGGGTTGATCGAAAGGGTCGTCGAGAAGGCGCGCCTGTTGAAGTATTGGAGCATGTCAATCATCAAATTGTTGGGCGATTTCATCAAGAATATGGTGTTGCTTCGGTTGAACCCAGTAACAAGAAAATTTCACAACAAATTCTCGTGCCACCCAGTGCGCGCGGTAGCGCGAGTGATGGTCAGATTGTTGTCGTCGATATCGTAGAGCAACCAACTTGGCGCTCACAACCGATAGGTAAAGTCGTTGAGGTTTTAGGTGATCATATGGCACCGGGTATGGAAATCGATATTGCCATTCGATCTTATGAATTACCTAATGAATGGCCGTCGGCCGTAGAAAACATTGCAAAAAAATTACCTGATACGGTTCCTGATGAAGCCAAAGAAGGACGGGTTGATTTGCGAGATCTGCCACTAGTCACTATTGATGGTGAAGATTCCCGAGATTTTGACGATGCCGTATATTGTGAGAAACAAGGGCGATATTGGAAACTGATCGTCGCGATAGCAGATGTGTCAGCGTATGTTGAGCCGGAATCCCCGCTAGATAAAGAAGCTCAAAATAGAGGTAACTCGGTTTATTTTCCTAGCAATGTAATTCCAATGTTGCCGGAAGAACTCTCAAACGGACTTTGTAGTTTAAACCCCAAGGTCGATCGGTTGTGTCTGGTCTGTGAAATGCAACTTACCGTTAGTGGAAACGTAAAGTCGTCAAAGTTTTATGAAGCTGTTATGAATTCTTCGGCTCGCTTAACCTATACCGAAGTCGCAGCAATGGTAGTCGAAAAAGACCCATCTGTGAGAGAACAATATCAAGAAATATTACCGCATATTGATGACTTATATACGCTCTATGGATTATTTGCAAAAAAGCGTAAAAAACGTGGCGTCATTGAATTTGATGGAAATGAAACAAGAATTATTTTTGGTTCTGACCGGAAAATTGACCGTATTGTTCCTGTTCAACGAAATGACGCACACAAATTAATTGAAGAATTTATGATAGCGGCAAATGTTGAAACGGCTCGCTATCTTGAAGAAAATGAAATTCCTGCCTTGTACCGTGTCCATCATGGGCCTTCCGAAGAGAAATTAACAAACTTAAAAGATTTCCTTGGCGAATATGGGTTTCGTTTAGGCGGAGGCAGCACTCCGGAATCCAAACACTACGCCACTTTATTAGAACAAATTCGTGAGCGTCCCGATTCGAGTATGTTTGAAACTATTTTATTACGTAGCTTAAGTCAGGCCGTTTATTGTCCTGATAACACTGGCCATTTCGGGCTAGCGTTCGATGCCTATGCTCATTTTACTTCGCCCATTCGTCGTTATCCTGATTTGCTGATTCATCGAGGAATAAAACATGCGATTTCAGGTAAGAAGGCTCGCTCGTTCCGATATAAACTCGAAGACATGGAACAGTTCGGTGAAATGTGTTCGATGACTGAACGTCGTGCTGATGATGCAACGCGTGATGCAATGGATTGGTTAAAAGCGGAGTTCATGCAAGACAAAGTGGGTGAAGAATTTGACGGCATCGTTACTGCTGTAACTGGCTTTGGGCTTTTTGTTATGCTCAATGACGCGTACGTTGAAGGTCTTGTTCACGTGACGTCACTCGATAATGATTACTATCATTTTGACCGAGCCAAGCATCGTTTGGTCGGTGAAAGAACCAATAAAACATATAAGCTTACAGACCCAATTAGAATTCGCGTTGTTGGCGTTAATCTGGATGATAAAAAAATTGATTTTGAACCCGCGGATAATCCACCCTCTGATGGCAAGTCTAAGAATGTAAAATCTCCTGACAACAAATCAAGAGACAAAAAGTCCAAAGGAAAAAAAGGCAAGAGCCATAAATCAAAAGGCGCAAAGACAGACGGTAAAGGCAAGTCAGATACTAAAGGCAAGTCAGCGAAAAAGTCACAAGATAAAAAATCGTCTAAGCCCAAAAAGAAAAAAACCAGTAAACGCAACGTACCCAAAAAATCCAAGTAAATAAAATGTCGTCAAAAGTTTTTGGTATACATGTAGTGCAATCGATTTTGGATAACAATCCAAATGAAATTTCAGGGTTGTGTCTACAAGATAACTATGCGAAAAATCGAAAACTAAGTGCAATTGCAAAACAGGCAAAACGACTAAACATTCAAATTAGCATACTTAAGCGTAAACAACTCGATGAGCATGTGCCTAATGCCAATCATCAAGGTGTTGTCGCCTTTGTGGACGAGGCAAAAAAACGTGTCTCAGAATCTGATTTAGACAATATTTTAGCGGATTTGGAGGGGCGAAATTCTTTCTTTCTTATTCTCGATCAGATTCAAGATCCTCATAATCTCGGCGCGTGCCTTCGAACGGCTAAGGCAGCAGGTGTTGATGCAGTCATTGCGCCCAAAGATGGTTCGGTATCCATTACACCAACGGTTGTGAAAGTGGCTTGTGGTGCAACCGATACGTTGCCTTATATCCAAGTAACGAATTTAGCCCGAACCATGAAAAAATTACAGGATGCCGGCATCTGGATAACCGGGACTTCCTTCGATACCGATAAATCTCTCTATGATGTTGATTATAAAGGTGCAACAGCGTTCGTTATTGGGAGTGAAGGGAAGGGTATGCGTCGGTTGGTGGGAGAACATTGTGATTATTTGGTTAAAATTCCTATGCCGGGCGATATGGAAAGTTTGAATGCATCGGTGGCAGCCGGTGTTTGCTTGTTTGAAGTGGTTCGTCAACGGCAATAAGCACTTGAATTTACTGCTGTTCTTTTTGATTGCGATCACTTTGATCTGGGCGTATAATGCGCTGTTTTTCCGCAACCGTGCGGGAATTGATTACCGTCTCCTTGTTTTACTGTGTGCTTTTTGTCAGGCAGAAAACTTGAAAACCATAAGGAGGTAAAATGAGACATTATGAAGTAGTATTTCTGGTACATCCAGATCAAAGCGAACAGGTTCCAGCTATGATTGAGCGATATCGCTCAATAATTGATGCGGAGAGCGGAAACGTTCACCGCTTAGAAGACTGGGGTCGTCGTCAACTTGCCTACCCGATTCAAAAAATTCACAAAGCACATTACATTTTAATGAATATTGAATGTAATCAAGCTGCTTTAGACGAATTGGAAAACGCCTTTCGATTTAACGATGCGGTTATTCGCAGCATGTTCATTAAACGCTCCGCAGCGGTTACTGATCAATCTGTGATGATGAAAGAAAAATCTGACGAACGTAAAGAGCGTAAGTCATTTGACCGTAAACCCGCAGAAGCAACTGCACCTGAAGCAGCAAAGGCAGCAGAAGCGCCAGCAGCAGATGCAGCACCAGACGCTGATGCAGGAGAAAGTGCATAAGTTTGAGTGACAACCGAATATTGATTAGTGGGGTTATTGTCAAACTTTACGATGTGCGGCACACCCCAGCTGGTATTCCAATATCGCGGTTTGTACTTGAACACCAATCGTTGCAGAGCGAGGCAGACCTTAAACGCCAAATTCGATGCCAGGTCTTTGTTATTGCAAGCGGTAAACAATTGCAAAAAACAATGAAACACCTATCTGTTGGGTCAGATATTTTGGTAGAAGGGTATTTAAACCAGACGTCGTTTAAAGGTGGCAATCGCCAGCTTTGCATAAATGCAGAAATTATTCGATGTGGTGCAGAAGAAAATAGTTCAACACCTCATCAACAACAGGAATTGGAGAGTTAGAATGGCTCGTTATTTTCGCCGTAAAAAGTTTTGTCGTTTCACCGCCGATGGTGTGACTGAAATTGACTACAAAGATTTAGATACATTAAAAAATTATGTCACTGAAAGTGGAAAAATTGTACCTAGCCGTATCACAGGTACTAAAGCAAAATATCAACGTCAATTGTCAACTGCAATTAAACGTGCAAGATATTTAGCTTTGCTTCCGTATTCGGATGCACATCGTAATTAATATTTCTGACATTAGAAATATTAATTTAAACAGTAAAAACGTTTTATATTGGGTTAAATAAGAACAAAAATGAAAGCCATCGCTGAATACGCAATGCGCGGCCGATATCATGCCGCTACTCTTGCTAGCTTTTTTGCAGTGCTGTCTTTTATTTTGCCACCATTAGGATCGATCAGTGGTGCTTTAATCGCATTGGTTACCTTACGGCGCGGAAATTTGGAAGGCGCCATTATCGCTATATGCGCAGCCATTGTTATGGGATTGGTCACGCAGGTGAGTGCTGGCAGCATGGCAATTGGCGTTGTTTTTGCGCTATTGTTTTGGTTACCCGTATGGCTACTGTCAGTTGTACTACGGAAGACCGTTTCATTAATGCTGGCAATTGCAACCGCCGCTTTGATTAGCGCGTTATTTGTTATCGCGTTTCACTTGATGGTTAACGAAACCATCACTTGGTGGTCTACGATGATTGATCAGGTAATAAAAGAAGCATTTGTGCAGTCGGGTGCTGATACGACGCAGCTGGAAATGATGCGTGAAAGCATGGCGAGTTTTATGACTGGGCTAATTGCATCATTCTTGTTTTTAAGCATGATGATGAGTTTGTTTCTGGGTCGCTGGTGGCAAGCGGTTTTATTTAATCCTGGTGGATTTCGGCAGGAATTCCATTCGTTTAGATTAGACAAATCGGCTGCTGTAATATGCTCCATTTTGTTGGTCTGGGCAACGGTTGGTTCGGAACCGGGCAGTATCGCCATTGACTTGTCATTTGTCATAAGTTCTTTTGGCGGGATTGCGGGACTGGCTTTAGTGCATCATTGGGTTGCAGCAAAAAATGCAAATGTGGCCTGGCTAACAACATTGTATATATTAATGGCGTTTATTGCGCCACAAATCATGGTGTTGCTCGCAATTATTGGGTTTGCAGATGCTTGGCTGGATATGAGACGTTTTTATCAAAAAGAAACTGTGTAAGCATCAGATCAGAATAGATTTTGATGAATTTGAAATTATTATGAGGTGACATATGAACGTAATATTACTTGAAAATGTTCAAAACCTTGGCTCCATGGGTGAGCAAGTGAGAGTTCGTGGTGGTTTTGGTCGGAACTTTCTCATCCCACAAGGAAAAGCAGTACCAGCAACTGAAGCAAATGTTGCGGTATTCAATGAAAAGAAAGCAGAGCTTGAAGCAAAAGCCGCGGAAAAATTAGCAGCAGCTCAAGCACGTGCAGAATCGTTAAAAACAGTAACGGTCCAAATCGCGGGCAAAGCCGGTGACGAAGGAAAATTGTTTGGTTCTATTGGTACCCGTGATATTGCTGAAGCTGTAACTGCAGCTGGCGTGGAATTGGCCAAAAATGAAGTTGCATTACCTGAAGGCCCCATTCGAAACATTGGTGATTTTGAAATTAGTATTCAGCTTCACGCTGATGTTTCTGCATCGGTTAATATTTCAGTTGTTGCTGCTGACTAAATAATCGCTTGCATAAATTATTAAAAAGCCCCAATGACTGGGGCTTTTTTTTGCGTAAAAAAAATGTGAAAACATGAAAATGTTTCGTGAGATTTCACAAAATTCACTTTATACTTAGTCGTTCCCCGATTAAAAATAATAATAAAAATCGATGGTGATGTTTGCTGGAATTGTCAGCAAAAATTTTTATTGTTGTCCACTTTATCGTCAGGAACACCATGCCAGAACTTGCATACCCTACCAGTCGTCCCCACCAAGAAAACGAAGCCGCAGCAGAACAACTCAAAGTACCACCTCACTCAGTCAAAGCAGAGCAATCAATTCTCGGTGGCTTAATGTTGGAGAATAGTGCTTGGGATCAGGTGGCTGATTTAATTTTAGAAAATGATTTTTATCGTTACGACCACAGAATGATCTTTCGTGCGATTGGAAATTTGGCGGATCATTCGAAACCATTTGATGTGGTTACCCTTTCGGAATGGTTAGAGAGTAGAGAGGAATTAGAAAAAGTCGGCGGCTTAGCTTATCTGGGAAGTTTGGCTAAAGATACCCCAAGCGCGGCTAACATTAAGGCTTATGCAGCCATCGTTAGAGAGCGCTCGATATTACGTCAGCTTATTAGTGTTAGTTCGGAAATAGCGGATGATGCCTTTAACCCTGATGGTCGCGACAGTGCAGAATTACTGGATAGTGCTGAAAGTAAAGTGTTTAAAATTGCTGAACAAGGTGCCAAGGGTAAAGAAGGTTTTTCTGGCATTAAACATTTGTTAACAAAAGCAGTTGATAGAATTGACACATTGTTCCAGCAAGAAGATGGTATTACCGGATTGCCAACAGGTTTCGCTGATTTTGACGACAAAACATCAGGTTTACAAAAAGGTGACCTCATCATAGTTGCTGGTCGTCCATCTATGGGTAAAACATCGTATTCCATGAATATTGTGGAAAATGCTGCTATAACGACGGGAAAACCTGTTGCCGTTTTTAGTATGGAAATGCCCGGTGACGCACTTGCGATGAGGATGCTGTCTTCGGTTGGGCGAATAAATGCACATAAGGTGCGAACTGGCAAGTTAGATGACGAAGATTGGCCAAAACTGACACATGCTGTCGGTGTACTTGCAGAAGCGAATATTTATATTGATGATACGCCCGCGTTGAGTCCCAATGAACTTCGTGCCAAGGCAAGGAGGCTAACCAGAGAGACTGGCGAATTGGGACTAATTGTAATTGATTACCTGCAATTGATGCAGGTGCCCAGTAATAAAGAAAATCGAACCAGTGAAATTTCTGAAATTTCTCGAAGTTTAAAAGGGCTAGCAAAAGAATTAGATTGCCCGGTAATAGCGTTATCTCAGCTTAACCGAAGTCTGGAACAACGTCCAAACAAACGCCCAGTTATGTCAGATTTGCGTGAATCTGGTGCAATTGAACAAGATGCGGATTTGATTGTCTTTATCTATCGTGATGAAGTTTACAACGAAGACAGCCCAGACAAGGGTATTGCCGAAATTATTATTGGTAAACAAAGAAATGGTCCCATCGGTACGGTTAGACAAACCTTTATTGGGCAGTACACTCGATTTGAAGACTACATTCCAAGTGTTTATGATAACGACGCTGATTATTAAACGTAAAAGAAATTTTAATTAATGAGTCGTGTTGCTATAGCATCTATAAACATTGATGCGTTAAAACATAATGTGTCTGTTGTAAAAAAAGCTGCGCCAAATTCAAAAATATTGGCCGTCGTCAAAGCAAATGCATACGGACACGGACTGCTCGAAATTACGAATGCACTTCAGGATGTCGATGGCTTTGCGGTAGCACATTTCGAAGAAGCCGTTAAAGTACGGGAAGCTCATCCGGAAAAAGTTGTTGTGTTATTGCAAGGCTTTTCTGACGAAATTGAATTGACCTTGTTGCTTTCCCAAAATATTCAGCCGGTGATACATTCTTCTTTTCAAATCGACTTACTGGAAAAAGTCGCTGCCCAAAACCCATCAGAAAAATTCTCTATTTGGTTGAAAATCGATACGGGTATGCATCGCTTGGGTATCATGCCGAAAGATGTTCAAAGTGCTTGGCAGCGTTTGACCGGTCTGACTAATTTTTCGGGAAATATAAAAGTAATGTCGCATCTTGCCAACGCAGATAAAGTGGCACACCCGAACAATGACGTGCAATTTGAGTTGTTTCAAAATCTCACAGAAGATATTCCGGCCGAAAAAAGCCTCAGCAATTCTGCCGGCTTGCTGGCTAAAAAGAAATACCATTTTGACTGGGTTCGTCCTGGCATTATGTTATATGGCGCATCACCGTTTACCTATGGATCAGCTGAAGATAATGATTTGAAACCGGTAATGCGTTTAACCAGTCGAATTATAGCGATAAACGGTATTAAAAAGGGTGAAACTGTTGGTTATGGCAGCTGTTGGACGCCAGAAAAAGATACAACTATTGTCGTGGTCGGTATTGGCTATGGGGATGGATACCCCAGGCAACTGGAAGAAAATACTCCTGTTTTAATTTCCGGTAATCGTTTTCCAATTGTTGGTCGTGTCAGTATGGACATGATTTGTGTTGACGTGGGTGAAACGAATAACTTTGCAATTGGAGATGAAGTGTTACTTTGGGGAGAAGGGTTGCCCGTGGATGAAATTGCGGAAAAAGCTTCTACCATTGCCTACGAGTTACTCTGTCGAGTAACAGCTCGAGTAAAGTATCAATACGAAAATTCAATAGTCGATGAGTAAAACGAAATTTGCATATACATGCACCAAATGTGGCGGCACATCTGCAAAATGGTCCGGGCAGTGTGGTGATTGTGGTGAATGGAATTCGATGACAGAAATCGTACCCACGGCATCCGGGACCGGAGGCAAAGCAAAGTTTGCGGGATATGCGGGAAGTGTTTCTAACAATGCACAAGTTATCTCCATTGATGATGTTACTCTTGAAGCACAAACTAGGCTCGCCTGTGGGAGTCAAGAGCTCGATCACGTACTAGGCGGGGGATTGGTTCCCGGTTCTGTTGTGCTCGTTGGCGGAGATCCTGGAATAGGAAAGTCGACATTAATTCTTCAAACACTTGTGGCGTTAAGTTCCGGCGAAAAGGAAATAAATAGTCGGGTCTTGTATGTAACAGGTGAAGAATCACTGCAACAGGTGAGCATGCGAGCAAACCGATTGCAGCTCGATGCCAGTCATGTGCGATTACTTTCAGAAACGAAAATCGAATCCATTCTCGCTCATTGCCAGAAAGAAAAACCACAGGTGCTGGTTGTAGATTCCATTCAATCGGTTTATACCGATGCTGTGTCATCAGCTCCCGGTTCAGTTTCTCAATTACGAGAAGGTGCAGCACTACTTGTGCAATTTGCCAAACAAACCAACACTGCCTTATTTCTCATTGGTCATGTCACCAAAGAGGGAGTAATTGCTGGCCCCCGTGTTCTAGAGCATATGGTCGATTGCGTGCTCTATTTTGAAGGTGAAAAAGACAGTCGCTATCGAATGTTACGCGCGGTTAAAAACCGTTTCGGCGCGGTGAATGAGTTGGGAGTATTCGCCATGACCGAAAGAGGTTTGCGTGAGGTGAGTAATCCCTCGGCAATCTTTTTGTCACAACACGAAAAACCGGTTGCCGGCAGCGTGATTACCGTAACGCGAGAGGGTAACCGACCGATGTTAGTAGAGCTGCAAGTTCTGGTTGATGAAAGTCATTCGCCCAGTCCTCGTCGTTTAACCTTGGGGCTGGAACAAAACAGACTTTCAATGTTGCTCGCTGTTTTACACCGTCATGCGGGAGTTGTGATGTTTGACCAAGATGTTTATGCCAATTTAGTTGGTGGTGTACGTGTTGCGGAAACTGCCGTCGATTTGCCGTTGATCATCGCAGCTCTTTCAAGCTTCAAGGATAAACCGTTATCTGAAGACTTGGTTGTGTTTGGAGAAATAGGATTAGCAGGGGAAATACGCCCAGTTCCCAGTGGGGAAGAAAGGGTAAGAGCGGCAGCAAAGCAAGGCTACCGAAAATTCGTTTTGCCTAAAGCCAATATGCCGCGTCAAAAAATTAAAGATGTTGAACTGATACCCGTCACGCGCTTGGAACAAGCGCTCGAAATACTCGAATAACTAAATAATGTTACGCCAAATGGAAAGCTAGGCTGCGTTTATCAGGGAGGCCAGCTCTCGATTTAATATTTCTTCACTTCCGACGTTTAGTTCCACTAATCTTCGGAGATGTGAAGCGCTATCAATATCAATATGATCGCATTTTAGTCCGATACTATTTTCATCAACATGTGTCACTGTTGCTTCCATGCGTATTTCAAAAACATTATTTACGGCATTTATGTCGATTAAAAAAGTAGTAGACTCACACTGTTTCCAATTTTGTGGTTGGCTTATGAGTACGCCATTTAATGATATATCGAGTAGCTTAGCTGTCCACGAGCCATTCGGATCATTTAACGTTACAGAGGCTTCAAAAGGAATTCTAGTAAATTTTCGACGTTCTGAATTTGGTGTGTTGTCCATAGATTACCCTTGTACGATAGCTGATCTAAAAAGAATATCGGCGTTCTTGCAATCTTTTTAAGACCAGTTTTTTAAAAATTTCAATTAGACTATATACAATATGTAAGCCAGTCTTTTCAGATTGTAAAAAATTGAATGCTCGGTGGGTTGAGTGGTCTCAAAATATACGCTTGGAACACTTAATAAAATCAATATCGCCCATGACGATATCGTGTATTATTAAGAATAGTTCTCAAAGTGCATTAAAGTGGTTTTACGGTGTGTAATTTGCGTTATGTGTGACGTTCAATTGATATGTGGGCATTATATTACTCAATGAAATCTATAAAGTATTTACGTTTTAATTTATTCCTGTTGCTGGTTAGTATTCCTTTAATCGTGCATGCAGGTCATGGAGATGAAGCTGAAGCTGAAGCTCACGCACTACAAGTGCCTACGTTTGAAGGATGGCTTATTGCACTTAAATCAGAGGCAAGAGCCAAGGGCATCAGCGAAGCAACACTGGAAAGTGCATTTCAAAATGTTAAACCCATAAAAAAAGTCGTTAAATTAGACCGTAATCAGCCAGAAACTAAATTAACATTTAAACAGTACCTGCAACGGGTCGCTCCTCCATTTCGAATTAATCGAGGTAGAAAGCTATTAAAAAAGCACAGCAAGCTATTGGGTGAAATCCAGGAGAAGTTTGGTGTCCAGCCACGCTTTATGGTTGCCTTGTGGGGGATGGAAAGTGATTTTGGTCGGTTGACAGGTGGGTTTAACGCAATAAATGCGCTGGTAACCCTGGCATATGATGGGCGGAGGAGTAAATTTTTCCGAAGTCAATTAATTAATGCACTGAAGATTATTGATGCCGGGCATATTTCCGCGAAAAATATGAAAGGCTCCTGGGCGGGCGCGATGGGGCAAACCCAATTCATGCCATCTACGTTTTTAAATCACGCGATTGATTTCGACCAGGACGGCCGTATCAACGTTTGGACGGATACCGCTGATGCGCTTGCTTCAGGAGCCAATTATTTGTCAAAAATTGGATGGAAGGGAAACGAAACCTGGGGTCGAGAAGTCACGTTACCCAACGATTTTCCTTCAGATAAAATAGGACTTGAAGTCAAGAAACCGATTTCTTTCTGGCAAGCAATGGGTGTTCGCCGAGCAAATGGAAAGAATTTACCAAACAGTGAATTATCGTCTTCAATAGTGCATCTTGATAATGGGGAAGGCCCGGTTTATATGGTCTATAACAATTATCATATGATTATGGACTGGAATCGCTCGAAAAACTTTGCAACGGCGGTGGGCATTCTCTCCGATAAAATCGGTCGGCGATAAAATGTTATTCCCATGAAAACTTATTTATTTTCTTTTACTGCCGTTTTTCCCGCTCTTCATGGTACTCAGAAAATTTGACAAAATCTTAGCTGCTTCAGGTGACATTTTGTCAAAAATAAAAGCGGCCAGCAGTATAGACGCTTCAGTAGAATTATCTCTTTCTAGCCGAATAAGCTCGGCTTTCAGCTTAATTTCTTCTTTTTCCAATGGGATTTTAATAATCGCTTTGTCGTATATCATTCCCCCCTTGCTAAAAAGCGGGGTTTTAGCCATACAGCCACCGAGAGAAATATCAATTAATGCTGATTTGTATTTCCCATCTTTAAATTCGATCGTTGCTTCGAAAGCTTCTAATAACGAAATACGTTTTGAAGAGCGTTTGTTTTGACTGCCAACAAGCTTCCTGACTTTTTCTTGAATAACTTTCGGTGTGAAGGGCTTTAATATTATATCGTTTACACCGTGTGTTGCAGCCAGCATAAGCGCTTCTTTGCCACCATCGGCGGAAAGTAAAATAATTTTTGAATCCGCTGTACTTTTTATTTTTTTGGTTTGTTCCAAAAAATCGAAGGCATCTTCATCAGAAAGCTGATTGTCGCAAAAAATCCAATCAAGCTTTTCCACTTGTCGAATCGCAGCGATGGCTTCTCTCGCCGAAGATGCGGAATAAACATCTTTCATGGTGAATTGTTGTCGAATAACTGCTGCCAAGGTTTTGCGAGAACTTTGACTGGAATCGATAATAATCGCGGAAAAAGATTGCTGCATGAGGCTCCATAAAACTAAGACAACAGGCCTTACTATGTAACTTATTGAATAATTTGTAAATTCCTATTTGTGTGAATTCTGTCATAAAAACTAACTAAATACACACTAAAGGTGTGAGAATTTACTTTTTAGGGTCTACTCGTTCGCTTGTAAGTCGAATGCCTAATGGCCCGCGGCTAATATAAAGCTCTGAAATCTGGGAGTTCCGTTGAATTTCAATGGGCACGTTCTCACCAATTTCTCCCGCAGCAGTGAGAGAAGTAAGGTCAGACCAATTAAACACACGTGTATTATTGTAGCTTAGTATGTGGTCGCCAGCCTCCAATCCAGCCAACTCTGCTGGTGATTCTGCTAATATACTTTGCACGGTAATACGGTTGGTTAAATGTGAAGAATAAAGAAACTGGTCATATTTATCATCTCCCAATTCCTCTCGATAAATATTTGATTTTAAGTCTAATTCTCGGGTTTTTTCAAAGTACTTTTCTGTCCCAAACCAACCTTCACGTGATGCTTTATTTCTTAAATAAAGTTGATCCATTTCTTTTTTTTCTGCAAGACGCTGTATGCGCTCAGCACTTTCAATATCGACACCCATAGAAACGAGAATATTTTTATTGCGTTGCGCTTCCGTTAATTTTGGTTCATTGACATTTGAAAGTGTGACGTTTTCATTTAAATCACTTTTCCCTGACTTATCTATTTCGTCAATGGCGGCACTTTCACTAAAGCCAGCGAGTTTGTTTTTTAGTGCGTTAAGCTGTTCATTATTTTTAACGATTTGTGTTTGACCGTGATGAAGTTGGCTTGTGAGATCGTCAATTTGGACCTGCATGCGATTGAGTTTTTCCTGCAAGTGTGAGGTATCTTGGTTAATTGAAATTGGTGATGGTGCAGTAATAGTGTTTTCAGACGTGTTTAAATTTAGCCCTACAATGAGTCCAGCAAGGGCGAGTAGGGATGCAGCAATAGTTTTAACAAACATGGGTAAACTCTAAAGATGGTGATATAGTTGATTCAACGTTAATGCAAGGTAGTTTATATGACATATAGTTTTAGTAATAGCTCAAAATTTTTACTGATATTTTTCATTATTTTCACCACTTTATTGGTTGGCTGCCGGAGTAAAGTGCCCGACCTAGAGGCAATAAAGGCGGTAAAAGAAGTGATGGCAAAACGTCAGATTGCTATTCATACAAAAGATATTGAAATGTACAAGGAAGTCATTTTTCCTGGTTTTATGGATGGTGGAGTCACCTCTGATGCGGTGATAGAGGACATGCGCCAAATTTTTGAAAGATATGAAAAAATTGAGTTTACTTATCAACGCTCTACAGTCGATATGGACATGAACTCGGCAAGAATGGTTGGTCAAATATCCTACATAGGCACGGGAATGGAAAAGAAAGTGTATTATCGTGAACGGACTATTTTTAGACGTGTTGATGGCAAATGGACGATTTCTGCGGGGATTCAAATAGGCATGTTATAGCCTTTCAGTGTCGGAAGAAGGGGGTTATCGGGCGCCAAATACGACAACCGTTTTTCCCTTGGCGGTGATTAACCCTTGCTCTTCCATATTTTTCATCACACGTCCGACCATTTCACGGCTACAACCAACAATTTTTCCCAATTCTGTGCGGCTTACTTTAATTTGCATGCCTTCTGGGTGTGTCATCGCATCCGGTTGTTTGCAAAGATCCAACAACGTGCTGGCAACCCGACCAGCAGCATCCATAAATGCTAAATGACCCACTTTCCGCGTCGTTTGAATTAGCCGTGTTGAAATATGAGTCGCTATTGCGTGCAGGATTTCGGCGTGTTGACTCTTCAGTTCTGTAGCCAATAAATCATTTAACCGATCGTAGCCGATTTCAGCCAGTGTGCAGGGTGTTCGCGTTCGTACCGTGACTTGACGAGCAGTTTGCTGTTTTATGAATAACCCGGTTTCCCCGATAAAGTCGCCATCATTCAAGTAAGTGAGAATAATATCGCTACCATCATCATCTTCCATACTGATGGTCACTGAGCCTTCAATGATGTAATACATTTTATCTGCTGGATCACCAGGTCTAACAATCAACTTTTTGGTTGCTAAATGTTCAATTTTGCAATAGTCCAATAAAGCGTGGAGTGCAGGGTCAGCTTTTTTATGTATATCGATTTGTTTAGCCACAGTTTATCCAGTTAATACTCTCAGTTACCCAGTTATCGACACCAAATGAATTAACCTTAAGTTTTTCATTAAAATAGTTAATTATTCAATCAATTAAAAGAAAAACATCACTTAATTTAACTGTAGCCTACCTAGGCTAATTTAGTGAGGCAGTCTTCTCGATCTTTCTCTAACATCATAAAAATAAAAGATAAAATAGCAGCCTTGGTTTTTATTGCGGAGCAGGAATTTGACTGTGTTATTACTGCTATAAATGAAAAAGACGCGATGATAAGGGGGTAATTAACGTCGGTGCTGGCATTGTCTGATGGCCATTGAAACATTACACTTGCCGCCAAAATACGAAATGACAGATGGTTAATTGACAGATGGATGAACAATATAATTTTCTCACCTTAGCAAGCGCAGGTGAGGTAACGGCTACTGGCGTTTTAAAGCGGGAGCCTGAAGACTTTCAGGTGCTGGAGCATCTAAGTTTTGAGCCCACTGGTCAAGGGGACCATGTTTTTTTAAACGTAAAAAAAACTGGCTGTAACACGGAATGGGTTGTGGATCAGTTATGCCAGCTCACCGGGTTAAAACCGGTTGATATTGGGTATGCCGGTTTAAAAGACAAACACGCAGTGACAACACAGTGGTTTAGTTTACATATGCCAAATAAGGGGGAACCTGACTGGACGCAGCTTCCTTCTCAACTGTCGGTTAACAATCGTATTCGCCACAATAAGAAGCTAAGAACAGGCGCCATTGACTCAAATCAATTTAAAATTCGGCTTCGTGACATAAAGGGTGATAAAGAGGATCTCGCTGAGCGACTGAATAAAATTAAAGTACAAGGGTTTCCTAACTACTTTGGGCCACAGCGATTCGGTCATCAAAGCGCCAATGTATACAAATTGCTTGGGATGCAGAACGGTCGTCGCAGGATCAGCAAGACTCAAAAAGGGTTATACATATCCTCAGGGCGATCATATTTGTTTAATCAGATACTTAAAGAGCGGGTGACGCAAAATAATTGGCAACATATGTTGGAGGGTGATGTGATGATGTTAAACGGAAATCGTTCAATATTTGCTCCAGAACATTACGACGATGTGATAGAAAGGCGAGTTGAAGGCCATGATATCCATCCTGCGGCAGTTTTGTGGGGGCGGGGTGACAGTAAAACATCATTCGACGCAGAAAAAATTGAACAAAATGTTATCGCAGCCTATCCTAAATTGACAAAAGCATTAGAAAAAACCGATGTGGATTTAGGCTATAGAGCGATGCGGGTCGTGGTCCCCAATTTTCTTTGGTGTTATGAAAAAAACGATTTATATCTTGAGTTTTCCTTGCCTTCGGGTGCTTACGCAACGGTTTTAATCAGTGAATTTCTTTTAGTTGAATAAAACTTTTTGAGCGGAATCAGTGTCGTACTAATTTCCGAGATTTGACTAACGGCATATTTCTGGCAAGTCGGGATTTTATTTGGATTCTGCTCAAAGCACTTGAACATGAAGAAAACTATCAGTAGGATTCACCCCCAATTATTAATTGGTAAGAAAAACACACGTATTTATGGCAAAAAGCTACAGTGCATCTGACATAGAAGTCCTTAAGGGGTTAGAGCCGGTCAAAAAAAGACCAGGTATGTACACGGATACCACTCGCCCGAATCATTTGGGGCAAGAGGTAATCGACAATAGTGTTGATGAGGCCATGGCCGGTCACGCAACGGAATTGCACGTCATCCTTCACAAAGATAACTCCCTTTCAGTCAGTGACGATGGTCGAGGAATGCCTGTCGACGTTCACCCTGTCGAAAAATTACCTGGCATTGAATTGATCATGACCAAACTTCACGCCGGGGGAAAATTCACTAATGATAATTATGAATTCTCTGGCGGCTTACATGGCGTCGGTGTTTCCGTGGTTAACGCGCTGTCCAAAAAATTGGAAGTGTGGGTAAAACGCGATGGCAAAGAGCATTATATGACCTTTGCCGATGGTGTGAAAAAAACCAAATTAAAAGTCATTGGTAAGACGCAAAAGAAAGAAACCGGTACCACTATTCGGTTTTGGCCGGACAAAAAATATTTTGATTCAGAAGCCTTTTCCGTCACGAAATTAAAGCACAATTTACGAGCAAAAGCGGTGTTGTGTGGTGGCTTGCGTGTCAAATTTGAGGTTGAAAAAACCAAAGAAAGCTTTGAATGGTATTACGAAGACGGTTTACGTGCGTACCTCCGAGATGAATTAGGTAAAACAACGACATTACCTGAATCGCCTTTTACCGAATCAGTTCAAGGGAATTCC
>Ga0316207_10001991_pt1 | contig 22487 bp, 19 predicted proteins | sample 6weekpyrite_MG_FD_204943 | JGI IMG/M metagenome (GOLD analysis project Ga0316207, IMG submission 204943) | Microbial mat bacterial communities from mineral coupon in-situ incubated in ocean water Damariscotta River, Maine, United States -... | ecosystem: Environmental > Aquatic > Marine >...
AATGAGGGGTTATATTATGTCAGTTGAACACACAGCAAAAAGTTCATACGCTTTTTTACAGAAAACAAAAACGAGAAATTTGCTGCAAAATCGTGCATTGACTTCGTCTGCTGTACAGTTCGCGATTGATTTGCTCCTGACACTTTCAATTTTATATGCCCTTGTAGTGAATAAAACAGGTGGTTTTTCTGAACCCTACATCACCTTTACGATCATCACTACCTTGTTAATGATCCTGGTCTACTACAATAAGGGCCTATATCGAAGCCATAAAACCCTTATTAAAAACTCCTTCAGTGTTTTTCGTGCATGGCTCTTTGTTACTATGTCTTTAGTTGTTATTGGCTTCATCACTAAGCAGTCAGCCGCCTTTTCACGCGAAGTTTTGCTGGTATGGTTTTTTGTTGCGGGTGCGTCACAAGTGGCAGCGCATGCGCTATTTCGCATATACATGCGCAAATTACAAAAATTCGAAAATCAGGCAAAAGCGTTGATTATAGGCGCGGGTGAGGTTAGCCAATACCTTGCAGAGCGCATTAATGATAACCCCTGGTTAAAACAAAATATTGTTGGTGTGTTAGATGATAATGCACAGAACCTTAGTAACTGGGACACGAAAGATATTCCTATAATGGGAGATCTGGATGGCTTTGATGAAATTGTGAAGCACAATGACATTAAGATTATCTATATTTCGTTACCCATTACTGAAATGGGGCTGTTAGAAAAACTGCAGATCGAAAGTATAGATAAAAATATCGAAGTGCATTGGGTGCCGCCCATATTCGATATGACTTTAATCAACCATAGCATTAAACAAATTGGCAATGTACCGCTTATTGCCCTGTCCGAAACACCATTAAATGGGCAACGCGGCAACACAAAAATACTGCTCGACTACAGTTTAACTCTGCTTGCTGTTATTGCCTTAAGCCCGATACTTATTGCCACCGCGATTGCGATAAAACTCAGCTCAAAAGGCCCCGTGCTTTTCAAACAAAAACGCCACGGCATGCAAGGTGAAGTCTTTAATGTATGGAAATTTCGCAGCATGCGTGAGCACAAAGAAGGTGATGGAGAAATCACTCAAGCAACAAAAGAAGACCCGCGTATTACCAAAGTGGGTAAGTTTATACGTAAAACCAGCATCGATGAATTGCCACAACTGTGGAATGTACTTAATGGCACTATGTCATTGGTTGGCCCAAGGCCACATGCCGTTGAACACAATAACTTTTATTCAGATAAAGTAATCGCCTACATGGCTAGGCATAACATTAAACCCGGCTTAACGGGCTTAGCGCAAGTGAACAATTGCCGCGGTGAAACTAAAACAGTCGAAGAAATGGCGCGCAGAGTGGAATATGACCTTGAATACATCAATAACTGGTCAGTGGGTTTAGACATAAAAATCATTTTCCAAACGGTGTTTGTCTTATTTTCTGATAAGGCTTATTAAAACAAAGTCATAAGTTATTAGTCGTTAGTCAGAAGTTGTAGGTCGAAAGACTTACGACTTTTTTATGTATAAAATCGGGCATGAGTAAAGACTAAAGACTAATTTAAAACACTAAAGATAAAAAAAGACTGGATTTTATAATAATGAAAAGAGCGTTAATATCTGGAATAACCGGGCAAGATGGTGCCTACCTGGCAGAGTTTTTATTAGGTAAGGGCTATGAAGTACACGGCATTAAACGCCGTTCCTCCTCTTTCAATACCGACCGAGTCGACCATCTCTATCAGGACCCGCATGAAACAAATAAAAGTTTTTACCTTCACTATGGTGATTTGAGTGATTCATGTAACCTGATTCGTCTAATGCAAGAAATTAAACCAGACGAAGTGTATAACCTGGGGGCACAAAGTCATGTTGCGGTGTCCTTTGAAAGCCCGGAATATACCGCCGACACAGTAGGCCTTGGCACATTAAGAATGTTAGAAGCCATTCGCATTGCTGGCCTTGAAAAAACAACAAAATTCTATCAGGCATCAACTTCAGAGTTGTATGGTGTAGTACAAGAAATTCCACAAAAAGAAACCACACCTTTCTATCCGCGCTCGCCATATGCTGCCGCAAAGTTGTATGCCTATTGGATTACAGTAAATTATCGTGAAGCTTATGGCATGTATGCCTGTAACGGCATTTTATTTAATCATGAATCCCCCGTTCGTGGTGAAACATTTGTAACACGTAAAATCACCCGTGCTTTGGCGCGCATTAGTTTAGGTTTACAAGACTGTTTATATCTTGGGAACATGGATTCAAAACGAGACTGGGGCCATGCAAAAGATTATGTTGAAATGCAATGGCTGATGTTGCAGCAAGACAAGCCAGAAGATTTTTGTATCGCCACCGGCGTGCAATATTCAGTGCGAGATTTTGTGAATGCCGCCTACGACCATGTCGGTAAGAAAATTCGTTGGGAAGGAAAAGGTGTAGACGAAAAGGGCTATGATGTAGAAACAGGACATTGCATAGTCGCTGTAGACCCACGTTATTTTCGCCCAACTGAAGTTGAAACGCTTTTAGGTGACCCAAGCAAAGCAAAAGAAAAATTAGGCTGGGAACCAAACATTACCTTTGAAGAAATGGTTCACGAAATGATGGAAAATGATCTTACTCTGGCTAAGCGAGATGCATTGATCAAAGAGCACGGTTACAAGGCATTTGATTACAATGAATAAGTAACAGCTTGTCATTGCGAGCGATAGCGCGGCAATCTCAAGAATTTTATATACCTTCATTCCGGCTCAAGAGCCGGAAGAAGGTGAGACTGGTCAGTCGAGAAGCTAGTCTGGGCTATCCAGTAGTAAGAATATTAGGTTGAAATATTGGAACTAAAATTAAAATGAATAAAAATTCAAAAATATACCTTGCGGGTCATCGTGGCCTTGTGGGTTCAGCAATTATGCGCCAGTTAGAGTCACGTGGTAGTACAAATTTAATTACGCGTACTCATAATGAATTAGATTTAACCAACCAGGCAGCAGTGAAAGGTTTCTTTGAAGAAGAAAAACCTAAGTACGTTATTCTTGCAGCAGCAAAAGTGGGCGGCATACAAGCCAATAATACCTATCCGGCAGACTTTATTTATCAAAATATGATGATAGAAGCGAATATTATTGATGCCGCATATCAAAACAATGTAAAACGGTTATTATTTTTAGGCAGCACCTGTATCTACCCTAAAGCCGTTGCGCAACCTATGCGTGAAGACTCATTATTAACGGATGTTTTAGAGCCTACAAATGAACCTTATGCCGTTGCAAAAATCGCAGGTATTAAACTTTGTGAATCATACAACCGACAATACGGAACAGATTTTCGTTCAGTGATGCCTACCAACCTATATGGCATTAACGATAACTTCCACCCTGAAAATTCCCACGTCATCCCTGCATTAATGCGTCGTATCCATGAAGCAAAGCTTAATAATGATAAAGAAGTCATTGTGTGGGGTAGTGGCACCCCAATGCGTGAGTTCTTATATGTGGATGACATGGCGGAGGCCTCATTATTTGTACTTGAGCTGGACGAAGCAACCTATCAGGCCAATACAAAACCGATGTTATCACACATTAATGTAGGCACAGGTAAAGATGTCACTATACGTGAGATGGCTGAAACCATAAAAAGTGTGGTTGGCTTTAAAGGTGAACTTAAGTTTGACACCAGTAAGCCAGATGGACCTAAAAGAAAGTTAATTGATGTGACACGATTAACGAATATGGGTTGGACATATAGTGTAGAGTTAGAAGAAGGTTTAAAGAAGACTTATGATTGGTATTTAAAGAAAAATGACTAATAACAAACAACAAATAACAATCCTTGTTGTTGGTGGTGCGGGCTATATCGGTTCACACATGGTTAAAATGTTATTAGGGGTTGACTATAAAGTAGTAACATTAGATAACTTATCTGGCGGTTATCGTGATGCAGTAATTGGTGGAGAATTTGAGTACGTTGATTTAGCAAATAAAACTGAGTTAGAAAGAGTATTTAAAAAACACCAGTTTGATGCAGTAATGCACTTTGCTTCACATATACAAGTAGGTGAATCAGTTATAAAGCCGGCTATATATTATGAAAACAATGTTGTTAATACATTAAATCTACTTGATGTAATGGTTGAGTATGATGTTAAGTCATTTATTTTTTCATCCACAGCGGCTATCTTTGGTGAACCAGAATATACACCGATAGATGAAAAGCATCCTATGAATCCTATTAATCCATATGGTCGTAGTAAGTTAATGGTAGAGCAAATATTGGCTGATTATGATAATGCTTATAATTTAAAATCTATTTGCCTACGTTATTTTAATGCCGCAGGCGCAGATCCAGATGGTTTGTTAGGCGAGAGGCATGAACCAGAAACACATTTAATACCTTTAATATTACAAGCAGCATCAGGAAGAAGAGAAAGTATAAGTATCTTTGGCAGGGATTATGATACTCCCGATGGTACATGTATCCGCGATTATATTCATATCGTAGATCTTTGTTCAGCACATTTATTAGCGCTTGAAAAATTGATAAAAGAGAAGAAAAGTCATGCTTTTAACTTAGGTAATGGAAAAGGTTTTTCAGTTCAAGAAGTCATTGATGTTGCGCGAGAAGTTACAGGGAAAGATATTCAAACCGCAAATGAAATTAGAAGAGAAGGAGATCCTGCTATTTTGCTTTCTGATGCAACTCTGGCAAGAGAAGAACTTTGTTGGAAGCCGCAATATAGTGAATTATCAATAATAATTGAACATGCATGGCAGAGGGAGAAAAGACATTGTTGAACGTTTTTTTAATTTAATAAACAAATTTGAATAATAATCGCATTGGGAAGCAAGGTGCTGAGATTGATAAGTTACTAATTACATTGAGTTTATATGATTAAGAAATTTTTAAAACGACATAGCCACGTTAATTGGGTATTGCTTGATCAAGGTGTTATTAGTGGTGTTAATTTTCTTACAGGTTTATTGATAGCTAGGTTTCTTGGTATTGAAGCATTTGGTGTTTTTACTTTAGTGTGGATGGCTGTTTTGTTTGTAAGTAGTATTCAGACTGCACTAATTATTTCACCTATGATGAGTATAGCCTCAAAAATTAATGAAAATGATTTGTTGGCATACTATGGGGCTGTCTTAGTGCAACAAGTGATTTTTGCTATTGTTTCGATGTTATGTCTTGTAGCAGGAACCAAGCTTAGTGTATATTTCTTTCCTGACTGGAAAATTAGTGACCTTGTTTTTCCTCTTTCACTAGCGTCTTTTTTTGTTCTAACACAGGATTTTTCACGGAGATTATTTTTTGTTCAGGGTAGGTACTTTGTTGCGTGTGTTTTAGATGTTGTTAACTATGTTGGCCGATTGTTACTGTTAATTTATTTTTTTATACAGGATGTTCTTGATGTGGAGTTTGTTTTATGGGGGATAACTGTTGCATCAGTAATTACAATTTTCGTTAGTTGCTTTATTCATAAAGGGGTTCGTTGGGATTCTTTAGTTTTTAAAAACACAATTAAGAGGCATTTTGTATCTGCTAGATGGTTAACCGGATCTGCGCTATTGCAGTGGTTGTCAGGTAATCTATTTATTATTGTGGCCGCCAGTGTGTTGGGCGCTGTAGCTATTGGCGCACTTAAGTCGGCTCAAAATATTATGGGAATAACACATATTTTTTTGCAAGGATTAGAAAATATTGTTCCAACACATGCTAGCCGCTATTTGCACCAGGCAGGTAAAAATACAATGGTTAATTATCTTTCTAAAGTTACTTTTTGGAGTGGTATTCCCATGGTTATTTTTTCTCTTTTAGTCAGTATTTATCCTGAGTATATATTGAGTACTGTATTTGGAGAAGACTATAAAGGGTATGGGTTTGTTCTCAGATGGTATGCAGTTATTTATATTATTATATTTATAAGCTTTCCTCTAAGAATGGCACTGAGGGCAATGGAAAAGACTTCTCCAGATTTTTTTGCCTATAGTTTAATGTCTGCATTTTCAATAGTGATTGCTAAACCTATCGTTGAAAGTTTTGGCTTGCATGGTGTTTTAATTGGGATGCTTCTTACAGGACTTATTTTTTTTAGCACACTTTTATTTTTTACAAAAAACGTGTATAGCAATTACAGGTGTGGTGTGGTTGTGAGTTAAGATTGGTTTGAACAGTATTATATGTTATGTCGGGTACAGCCATAGATTTATAAGTCAGTTTGCTTGGCTTTATTATATTTAATGTATATTAATTTCCTCTATTAGTAGCGTCAAACCGTAGTATCAAATAGTACTCTATTACGGATATATAATATTTTATATGAATTTGTCGTATGTTTGTTAAATGTTAATACAAAACATAATCAGGAGTTGGAATGGAAGTATCAATAATATTGCCTGTGTATAATTCAGAAGAATATTTATCTGAAACTATTGATAGTATATTGTGTCAGACACATGAAAATTTTGTGCTTATTATCACAGATGATGGCTCAGTTGATCGATCGGTTGAAATTATAAAAAAATATATGCTTGAAGATGAAAGGGTTATTCTAATAGAAAAAGAGCATACTGGTTTTGCAGATTCTTTAAATACAGCTATTAAACATGCTACAACAGATTGGGTATTCCGTATAGATGCGGACGATATTATGTTACCAAACAGGTTGGAAAAACAGATTGAGTTTATTCAGTCAAATAATAAACTAAAGGTGTGCTCGTCATTAGCATATTATATCAATGAAAAAGGTAAAATATTTGGGAAAACAAGTCATAACTTATTTGACAAAAAAAAGTTTAATTGGTATTTAAAAAATAATGAGACGATTGGTATATTACATCCTGGTAGTGCACTTCATCGTAAAACGGTATTAGATATAGGTGGTTATAGAGGTCGATTTTTTCCTGCTGAGGATATTGATTTATGGAATCGATTATCTGAAAAGGGGCATTTAATACTGGTTCAGAATGAAATATTAATGAAATATCGTGTTCATTCAAGTTCATGGGTAACATCAAATTTCTTAGCCTCAAGAATGAAATATGAATGGGTTAGAGCATGTATAGCTGCAAGACGAAATATGTTAATAGAGCCAACATGGGATGAGTTTATAAATGAATGGAATAACTATCCATTCTGGGCAAAGATAAATCGATGGAGAAAAATTAATGCAAAACAATTTTATCGTATGGCAGGAGCGGATCGATTAAATGGCCGTATAATTGTGGCATTATTTGAAATGGGCCTGGCAGTGATTCTCCAGCCTGCATATACGATACCACGTTTAAGTTCTCAATTGCAAGGAAAGAAGAGTCTATGAATAGTTGCAATCAGATTATAGTGCTATATCGCGATACAAAAGTTTTACGTATTGATTTTAAAATAATAATATTGATTTTAAGTTTTGTACTTAAAAACATAAAATTTCAAAAACTTTTACTAATAAATACTTTTAGCAATTGATGGCTGCTCTCTCAACACGTTCTCAAGATACTATTAAGTCGATTATTCGTGAATTAGAAGATAGTGATACTACTTATGCTATTGCCAGAAACTATGAGAACTATCCAGATTTTGGCCATGATTTAGATCTTTTTTTTAGCGCTCCAATATCACTATTTATAAAGTTTATAGAAGTGATTGCTATTAAGCATAGTTGGGATGTGGTGACTTATTGTAATCATTGGAGTAAATCCTCAATACCTGAACATAATGTTGATGTTCTTCGTTTTTATAAACTTGCTTCAAATGAATATCTTCAAGTTGATTTGTTTAGAGGGTTTTTAGTATGGGGGGTACCTTTAGTTAATGCAGAAGAGATATTGAAGTATAGGAATTTGCATGACAGCGGCCTATTTTATCGTCCTAACCTAGCTATTGAGAACATATTTCGAATGCTCCAGATTAATAGTCTTTTGACTAATAAAAGTGAAATTAAGAAAATAGCGCGTTATAGAGAACGTGTGCTTGAATATGTTCATACAGAAAGTGAAAGTTTATTGAAATGTGGTAAAGATCTTGGGCTGCTTTATATTGAAGAATCATTAAAACCATTAAGTGAAAATAATTTTAGTCTGTTTTCATATTATATTAACAAATCAAAAAGACAATTTTTATTCAAATATATTTTAAAGCAGCCATTTCTATCTTTTCGGCAATTATTAGCACGAATTATAGATTATTATGGGCTGTTTATTTCTTCACCTTGTGGATTGATAATAGAAGTAAATGTACAAAATTCAAAACATAAAAAAGTGATTGAATCATCGTTAGACAAGTTAGTGGATAATAGTTTTATATTGGGGTGGTCTGATGTGATGAACAACAGGATTTTGTCGTTAAAAAAACGGAGAGTATTAGAGCGTGGTGGTGTAGTTATTAAATGGGTAAATCATAGAGGAAAAAATATAATTTGTATTGATGATTCTACAAGTAGTCACGATGTATATAGGGATTTGCAAAATCGCATTATTTTATGTCACGAAGTTATTTATAAAAAGATATGAATATAAAAAATAATAATATTAGTGGTGTCTGGATAGCATTGTTAGGCCCAGATGGATGTGGTAAAAGCAGTGTTATCGAACAGCTTAAAGTAAATTTATATGATAATAATTTTTCAGGTATAGAGGTGTTGCATTTAAGGCCGCATGTTAGATTGGGGATTAAAAAAAATACAGTAAACGAAAGTGTAGATAATCCACATGGTCAGGATGTACGTGGTTCATTAATTTCGTTTATAAAAATAATTTACTTTTTATTCGATTATACGGTAGGTTATTTTATTCGGGTTAGGCCGCTATTGCAGAAAAATAAGTTGGTGATATTTGATCGTTACTACTATGATTTGCTAGTTGATCCAAAGCGTTATCGTTATGGCGCACCAATATGGTTTGCTCGATTAATAGGTTATCTTATTCCTAAACCAAATTTAATTATTTTATTGAATGCACCGGCAAATATCATACAAAGTCGTAAACAGGAAGTTTCTTTTGATGAAACAGAACGACAGATAAAAGAATATTACAAGCTTATACATGGCATGAAGCATGGTGTTGTTATTAATGTAGTCCAACCAATAGATAAAGTGGTTACAGATATAGAAAATGCTGTGATGGCATATATTGAGTGTAAAACGGTAGATAAAGTTAGTGAATGACATAATTCAAGAACTTGTTAATAAAGGTTTTCCGAATGACGCTGAACTTGTCGATGACATAACAGATGTGCCACCAGAAGAACGGTTTTGGGTTGTTCCTGGAAAAAATGGGCCTCGATGGATAATTCCGCAGGATGCTCGTTATAACACTTTAATTTTTCAACATTGGAGACCATTCGATTTAGTTTCTGGAGTCAAGTGGCAAGTTTTACACAGTGTAACTTTGTTAGGGCAACTTGATTTATTACCAGGTATAACGAGTGTAGGTATTGCAGGCAGTGCTCGACAGACTTGGGAGCATTTAGGGTGGTATGAAGATTATAATCCGGTGCCAATCACATATATAGGTACACCAGGCCCAACACAGAAAGCTGTTATATCTCTGTTTGACGCGCAAAGTAAAAAACTAATTTCAGTTGCTAAAATTCCTCTGGGATCAAGAGCATTAAGTAATATTCTTCACGAATATGATGTACTTTGTAACCTGGATGTAGAAAAACAAGCTATTGCTCCGAGTCCATTATTTGTAGATAAAGAACGTGGGTTGGCAGTACAAGAAGCTATTGTAGGAAAGAGATTAGAAAAAAAATTTACAAATAAACATTTGGAGTATCTAAATATGCTTAAGATTCCAGAAGAGGTAACTACAATATACTATGAAGCGGAAAAATTAGTAACGAGGTTTAAAAAATTAAATAATACGAATAATAATCTTATTCAATATATAGATATGCTTAGTCACAACCTGAAAGATGTAACTGAAATACCAGTTTCGAGAGCTCATGGTGATTTTAAACCATGGAATATTATGCAAAATAATAAAGGTAAAATGATTGCGATAGACTGGGAATTTGCAGAGTCGAAACAGGTTTTAGGGTTGGATATCATTCATTATTTCTTTGAAAAAAAAATTCATAAGAAAAGTAAAGTTTATCGAGAGCTAGAATATTTCCTACAACAGTCTGGGGTTTTAAATATTCAATATCAACTTATAGAGTCTCTACTTACTTACCATTCGCTATGGTACGCAGTCATGCTATGCGAAAATGGATACAATGCATCTAATCACGTTAAATTTAAATTATAGGAACATGTAATTATGAATCATTACCCATTAACACGGGCACTTGTTGAACGTGAAAAATTTATTTTGGATTTCTGTGTGGGAAAAAAAGTATTACATTTAGGTTGTGCAGATTGGCCATTTACTGAAAGTCGTTTGAATGACGGGACATGGTTACATAATAAATTATCAAAGGTAGCTAGCAATTGTGTGGGGGTTGATCTTGACCGTGATACTGTTGAAACTTTGAAAGTGAAGCACGGTATTAAAAATATTATAGAGGGTGACGCTGAAAAGCTGGGTGATATTAATATTGGTGAATTTGATGTTGTGGTTGCTGGTGAGATAATTGAACACCTTAATAATCCTGGCTTGTTTCTAGATTCAGCGAAAAAAGTACTAAAATCTGGTGGAAAATTATTAATTACTACTACAAATGCATATTGTTTTCGGAGATTTATACGTATTCCTTTTGGCAAGGAAAGTATTCATCCAGATCATGTTTATTATTTTTCGCACCCTACTTTAGAGGTATTAGCCAAGCGCTTTGGATATAATTTAATAGAAAAATATTCTTATCGCATTACAAATACTAAACCGTTTCTTCCTTATTTAGTAGAACTAATATCAACTACTATTACTCCAAACTGGGGGGAAGGTATTGTTCATGTTTATGCTAACTAAGAAATAGTGTGAAGATCTTACTCTCTGCATATGCTTGTGAGCCCAATCATGGTTCTGAACCAGGTGTTGGCTGGAACTGGGCTATAGCACTGGCTAAATTGGGCCATAAAGTTTGTGTGCTTACCAGGAAGAGCAACAGAAATAGTATTGAAAAGGTGATAAAGAATTGTGAGTTGTATGGAAAGCTCGATTTTATATATTATGATTTACCATTTTGGCTCAGTTGGTGGAAGAAAGGCCGGCGAGGTGTTCACCTTTACTATTTTTTGTGGCAACTAGGTGTATTTACTTTGGCAAAACAAGTTCATAAAAGGGAAAAATTTGACTTAGTCCATCATGTGACATTTGTTAGTCTTCGACAACCTAGTTTTATGGGGTTATTAGGAATTCCTTTCATCTTCGGTCCAGTCGGAGGAGGAGAGCGTGCGCCTTTTCAGTTGAGGGCAAGCTATGGTGTTGTTGGCTATTTTAAAGATTTAGTTCGAGATATTATAAATCATTTAGTAAAACTAGATCCCTTCATGTGGATTACATTCCATACATCTTCACAAATATATGTTACATCATCTCAATCTATGGCATTAATTCCTGCTATATACCATTATAAAACTGATATCGAGTTAGGAGTTGCAACGGACAATATTTCATTTGAATCTCTCTCTAAACAACCATTTTTAGATGAAAAGCAATTTCATCTTGTTTATGTCGGACAATTTTTATATTGGAAAGGCGGTATAATTGCGTTACGTGCTTTCGCTAAATTCTTAGAGAAAAATCCTGATTCAATATTTACATTTGTTGGACAGGGCCCGGATGAAAAAAAATGGAAGAAAGAAGCGTGTTCATTAGGGGTTGAAAATAAAATAAAATGGGTGAGATGGTTGAATCAAGCAGAATTACATCAAATTTACAGTTCGAATGATATGATGTTGTATCCAAGTTTGCATGATTCAGGTGGAATGGTGGTTCTGGAAGCTCTATCAGCAGGCTTACCCGTTTTATGTTTAAAATTAGGTGGTCCCGGTGAAATAGTTAATGATAATTGTGGTATGGCTATTTCAGTGAAAAATAAAAAAAATCATGAAATCATTCAAGATATAAGCAATCATTTATACATGTTTTCAACACATAAAGATAAATTAACTAACTTAAGAGAAGGTGCAATAAAACGGGCAAATGATTTAACGTGGGAAAAAAAAGTATGTCGAATATATAAAAGTACTTGAAACATGATATATCGTATTCGGGATTATTTTATAATTATGAATGTTTTTTTGTTGCTGTTGTTTGACGCAGGTTACATGCAATTAAGAATTCCACCTTCAGCGGTAGGTGTACCTCTTTCTGAAGTCATTCTTATTGCAGCAATTTTTACAATTTTACCGCTTAAATTATTGGCTAAATTGCATTCGCTTAAAATCTTTTGGCCACTGGTTTGCTGGGTAATATATAGCGTTTTGTTAGTTGTTTATAGTTCATTTGATAATGGTATACGGGCGTTTAGGGATGGTCTTCTTGTTGTTGAATCACTGTATTTACTTCTTGGTTTTATTGTCGCTGGTAAAATACGCTCAAGAAAAATATTTGAAAAATATCTGAAGGTAGTGCTGTTTATTGGCTTTGTGTATATTTTGTTGTTTCCTTTGAGGTATGATTTGATAGCGTTCGTGCCTCATCTTACGGGGGCTCAAGGTCAATCAGTCCCACTTTTTTTTACTTATACAATTGCACCTTTATTTTTGATTACGGCTTCAGCATATAGTATTGAAGTTTATAAGAATACAAATCTTTTCAGGTATGCTGGTTTTTCAGCAGCAACATTAAGTTGGGTTTTAATCGTGTTGCCTTCGAGAACAGTATTACTACTCGTAATTGTATTAATTGGTTTTGCGGTTGTAGATCGAGGCGTCAAACATACTGGAAAAATTATTGCACTCCTTGTAATTGGCTTTTTTGCAGTACTTATTTTTAGTCAATTCGATATTGGAACCAAAAAACTTGGTATTAGTGGTGCAGGTGAGTATTTACGATTGTTTTATGAAATTTTTTCAGTGTCTGATAGTGATGAAACAATAAGTAGTGGAAATACTATACGATATTTATGGTGGGGAAGTGTATGGGATTCTATGAGTTCCTCATGGTCGACAATTGTTTTTGGGCTCGGATATGGGATACCTCTTACAAATTTCGTGGTTGGAAATGGTGTATATGTATATGAACCACACAATACATTTTTTGGAGTCTTAGGAAGAGGTGGATTAATAGGTGTTGTATTGTTTTTATGGTTGCACCTTACTATTTCATATTACGCATACCAAGCGCTTAAAACTAGGAATGTTTTAGCTCTCAACAGTGAGACAACTGTAGCCCTTACCTTTATAATTATTAGTGTTTTTATATATGGGTTAGGAGAATCTCCATTAACCGTTAGTTTTTTTTCTGTACCATTTTATTTTTCGGCTGGAATTCTTGTTCGTGCCATATATGAGAGAAAGAAAAAAGATCATATAAGTCAAAACTTGCAATATTAATTATAACTTTAGATATATCTGATAATGAATAAACATAGAATTGATACAGACTTATTGCGTTTTATCGCTATTGTTTTGATCACGAATTCTCATTTGGATCTGTTATTTCCAATTAAAGAAATGGGTGTGGGTGGATCAATTGGCAATTCAATCTTTTTTATGTTGTCAGGTTATGGTCTATGGATAAGCTATAACAACAACAAATTAAACATGATAAATTGGTATGCTCGAAGAGTGATGCGGATATATCCGACTTTGATCATAGTTACTATACTCTTCCCTGTGCTATATAACCAAATGTGGCAAAAATGGTCTTTTGATGATTATTTTGGATATATGGTCTGGCCCAATAATTACTGGTTTATTTCAGCTATGATGGTATTCTATGTTTTTGTATACCTGATATTAAAAAGCGAGAAAAAGTCAAATTACTTTGTCGCTGCAATAATACTTTTTTTTGCGTATTCGTATTTTTACAATCAGTTAGATTTGTCAGGTTTTGTTATAGAAGCAGCAGGTTACTTTAAGTGGTTGTTTTATGCTGGAATGATGTTGCTTGGTTGTTTGATAGCAATATATAAAAATGTGATTTTAGATAAAATTGGTTTGATAAGTGCATTCTTGTTTTTATTTTTGTCATTGTTTTTATATGGCAGCGTAAAACTTTTGGTTCATAAGGGCTTCTATACCGAAGCACAGTTTTTGCTGCATCTGCTGACATTTCCAATAGTTATACTTTTGTTTCGACTTCTTGCAGATGAGAAAGTCAAGTCTACTGTCTTGACGTATAGAATGACTCCTTTACTAGTTTTTGTTGGTTCGATAGCGCTTGAAATATATCTAATACAAGAATTTGTGTATTCGCATGAAATTTTGTTAGATATGATTTTTCCATTCAATGTCTTGGTTTTTTGGTTGCTGGTTATATTGTTGGCTTACACAGTAAAACTAATCACTAACAAGGTGTTGGCTGTGACAAAGATTAGATAGTATTTTCATATGCATGTACAAGATGAGAATTTCTCTTTTAAATGTGATGTAAATAAGTCATGAAAATATTGTTTGTTCATAACCGGTATCAACATGTTGGTGGTGAAGATACGGTTCTTTCAGCTGAAATGGTTTTAATGTCTACGAATGGACATGATGTGGTTTCGTCGATACAAAACAACGATGCTATTACATCACTTTCATCCAAATTAAAAACTTTTTTTAATATCAATTATTCATACGCTTCCAGGCAGTGGATGGTTGATGAAATTAAGAAACATGCGCCTGATGTTGTCCATGTGCACAACTTTTTTCCTTTGTTAACGCCATCTATTTATGATGCCTGTTTAGACAAAAATATACCTGTAATACAAACCCTGCATAATTACCGAACAATGTGTCCGGGAGCATTGTTGATGCGTGATGGAAAGGTATGTGAATTGTGTGTCAAAGGAAGTGCATATCAGTCTGTATTACATGCTTGTTATCGGAACTCTATTGTAGGAACGTTTGCAGTTGCTCGAATGGTTGAAAATCATAGAAGAGGGGCTACCTGGAATATAAAGGTAAATCGATTTATTGCGCTGACTGAGTTTGCGCGAAATAAATTTATTGAAGCGGGTTTCCCTGAAGAGAAAATAAGAGTTAAGCCTAATTTTTCTGACAATCCATGTCCTAGTAATGATGATGAATGTTTTAAAAGAAATGGCGCTCTTTTTGTTGGCCGTTTAAGTGAGGAAAAAGGTTTAGCTACTCTTATAGTTGCATGGCATGATCTTGATATTCCACTGAAAGTTGCTGGAACAGGGCCATTAGAGAGTGAACTTACTCATTTAAAGAACTCTACAGTTATTGCACTTGGTAGGCTTGATCAAGACTCTGTTCAAAAAGAAATGAGAAAAGCAGCGTTTCTGGTGATGCCTTCAAAATGGTATGAAGGTTTTCCTATGGTCCTGGTTGAAGCTTTCTCTCAAGGACTGCCTGTAGTGGCTTCACGTTTAGGGGGGATGGCTGAAATAGTTGAAGATGGTATTACGGGATTACATTTTGAGGCTGGTAATGCAAAAGGCTTAGCAGAAAAAGTGCAATGGATGCATGACCACCCGCAGGAGTGCCAACAAATGGGGTTGAATGCACGAAAAGTGTTTGAAGAAAAATATACAGCCGATAAAAACTATGAAATTTTAATGGATATCTATCAAGAAGCGATAGATGACACTGAAGCAAAAAAAGAACGTGGTATTACACGTCAAAAAATTATAACCATAGATGTTGATGTGACTTCGTTATCATCAGCCGTTGACAAGGTAGTAAATTTAACCGAATCACAAAAAGGTGCGTATGTCTGCGTGTCGAATGTTCATATGTGTATGGAAACATTTGATTCTTTAAGTTTTCGCAATGTTGTTAATCAAGCTGATCTTGTTATTCCTGATGGTAAACCACTTTCAATCGCGCAAAAATTATTAGGGCATAAAAATGCTGCTCAGGTTCGCGGGCAGGATATTATGAATGCGTTGTGTGAGTTGAGTGGAAAAAAGAATTTAAACATTGGTTTTTATGGTGGTAGTTCCTATTCTGTTCTTGAGCTTGTTCAGTCTAATTTAAGAAAACAATACCCTGATATTCAAATAATCTATTCTTTTTCTCCTCCTTTTCGTCCTCTAAATGAGGAGGAAGATTTGAAGGTAATTGAAGAGATAAATAATTCGAAAGTCGACATTTTATTTGTTGGTATAGGTTGTCCTAAACAAGAAATTTGGATGGCGGAACACAAAGAACAATTACATTGTGTCATGCTTGGCGTGGGAGCCGCATTTGATTTTATTGCAGGCAATAAAAAACATGCACCTCGCTGGATTCAAAAAATAGGTTTGGAGTGGTTGTTTCGTTTGTTATCGGAACCTAAGCGTTTATGGAAACGTTATTTAAAACAAAATCCTCGCTTTATTTGGTATTTTTCTTTGCAGTTGTTAAGACAAGTCTTTAGTCGTAAGTCATAAAAATCAGTTATAAGTCAGGGAAAGAGCAGTCTTATGTTGTTAGTCGTAAGTGGTAAGTCATGTATAACCGGCCTGATTTGTCGTAATTTTTATCCCAAAGTTAAATTTTATGTTCTCGTTTTCTAGGGAACGCATATTTTTTTAAAGCAAAATATTAGAACAAGTCTAGATTATATATTATATTTTTACGCCGCCCTTATACTCCGATTATATCGGTAAATTAAATGCATATGTCTTACTTTATATATGATAATTATAGATTCATTTAAGCTAGCAATAAGCATTATATAAATTATTCGATTAATGAGAATAAATTCACATTCTTTAACATTCTAACTCTACTTTTGAACATAGAACGTGATATTTCATGTATAATTAGTAGGTTAGTATATTAGGATAAAACTTATTGCGGTTGTGGCTTTATCATAAATAAGTAATATTAGTATGGGTAAAAATTCACTTTAGAGTACATTTATGAATCGTACTGAAGCTAAACGTCAAACATCACCACCTTCATTGCATGTTGTTAATGAACGGCGTCGATCAGTTCTGCCACCACAGGCGATTAATGAATCTCTTGATGAAGAAATTAATTTGCTTGAATACTGGCTGGTTTTTAAACGCCATTTCCGTGCGATTTTAGGTATTACATTCGTTTTTGCTTTGATGGGTGCCTTATATGCTTTTAGTATTACACCTCAGTATGCATCAACGGTTAGCATTCTGGTTAAACCTGAAAGTCCTGACGTTACTTCACTTGAAGCCAAGCAGGGGAGTAACATCTGGTTTTTCTATGAAACTCAGTACGCCTTAATTCAGAGTCGTTCAGTTGTTGGGGCGGCTGTTGATAAGTTAAAGCTTGAGCAACATCCTTTTTTCATAGGGCCGACGTTGGCCAATGGTGAAAGCGCGCCTGATAATGGTTTTTGGCAAAGTTTGATCACAGGCTCCAACCCCGCAGTTGAAAAACCCATAGCAGATCAAAAAACCTTAGAAAAACAAAATAAACGCTTTCGTGATGATGTTGTTGATATGGTTCAGGGTGGTTTAAGTGTTAAAGGGCTGAAAGAAGGCCAGCTTATTGATATTACCTATATGTCACCCGATGCGGAGTTATCAGCCCTGGTTGTTAATGGTATTGCCGAGGCATATATTAATAAGGGGCTGGAAGCAAAATTCATTTTAAACCAAAACATTACTGCATGGTTAAATAAACGATTATCTGATTTACGACAAAAATTAGAGTTGTCCGAAGATGCTTTGCTTCAGTATAAGAACAAAGAGGGCTTGGTGGATTCAAAAAGTATTGCCGGTATGGTGAGTGGCAAATTAGGTGGTATCACAGCTGCTTTAATGAAGGCTCAGGAACAGCTTACAGAGGCAGAAATACTCAAGCAACAGGTTAAAATACTTAAAAGTAGCGGTAAAAATTTAGAGTCCTTACCCGTTGTGTTAAAAAACACATTTATACAACAGCTTAAATCAAAGCAGGTGGAATTAGCGCGGCAGGTTTCAGAGCTTTCTGAACGCTATGGTGAGAAACACCCTAAAATGATTTCTGCTATTGCGGATTTGGATGTCGCTAAGCGTCGTTTGAGCAAAGAAGTGAATAAAGTCATCAACGGTCTCTCACATAATTATGATGTTGCTGAGGCAAGCGTACAAAAGTTACAAGCTTTAAGTTTAGCAACTGAAAAAAATGTGCGTGGCTATCAGTCTAAAGAGTTTAAGTTAGCGAAGCTTGAGCGTGACGTTTCAATTAACCGCAGGTTATATGATTTATTTATGACGCGGTTTAAGGAGACAAGTGTGGCAGGTGACTCTGCCGTCAGTAATGCTTATATTGTTGACAGAGCCAGAGTTGCACGAGGCCCGAGTAAACCAAACAAAAAATTAATTGTTACTGCTGCTTTGTTTGCAGGACTTTTCCTGGGCGTGTTGCTGGCATTTTTGCTTGAGTATTTACAAAATACTTTTCGTCTCCCTCATGATGTAGAAAAAAAGCTGGGTTTACCTTTGTTGGGCATATTACCCATGTTGTCGAAGGAAAATATATTAGAGGCCGAGCCAGAGCGCTATGCTTTTTCTGAACACACATCTTCAGCATTTATTGAAGGTTTGAATTATATTCGCACTAACTTAATGTTCACCAATATTGATGTGCAAGTAAAAGTGATTATGGTGACATCTTCTGTTGCAAATGAAGGAAAAACGACCTTAAGCAGTAACCTCGCATATAACTTTAGTCGTACAGGTAAAACCTTATTGATCGATGGAGACTTACGTAAACAGCAACTCAGTAAAAGTATAACCGGGGAGAGAAAAAAACCAGGGCTTGTGGAGCTTGCAGCAGGAGAGGCTTCTCTTGATGATTGTATAGTTCAAGATGGTGAAGTGAATAATCTTTTCCACATAGGTCAGGGTTTAAATATTGCAAGTCCACTTGAACTTTTATCCTCTAAGAAGTTTGAAGACATGATGGATATGCTAAGAGATAATTTTGATCATATTATTATTGACTCTGCTCCGATACTCTCGGTTAGTGATTCACTTATTTTAGGAAGCCTGGTTGATGAAATTGTTTTAGTGGTTAAAGCTGATTCAACAACAGAAAAAATGGCACAAGAATCGTGTAAACGGCTTAAATTAGCACGCTTACGAGCCGTTGGCGTTGTGTTGCAACAAGCCGATTTAGCGAAAATAAAAAGTTATGGCAGTTATGACTACAGTTATAATTATTTGGTGACTTAACCTCAGTATAGATCTTAAGAGATGAGAAATGGATACTCAGAAAAAGAAAGCGCTAATAAACAAAGAGGAAATTAGAGAGGAACGCAGACACTTTTTAGCGAAGTGTCGCTATGCGGCGTATATGAGCCCATTAATGCTCTCAATGGTTGTAAATAAAAATGCGCATGCGGGAAGCGGACATGGACGCGGGCATGGACGTGGGCATGGACGTGGGCATGGACGTGGGCGTGGGCACGAACGTGGCCACGGCCGTGGGGATTATGAGATTGATGATTGAGGGTTGATGACTTACAATTCTTGTAGTTTATTCGAATGAAGAATTGTAAGAAATGGCCGTTAAAAATAAAAAAGAGTTAACAAAAGAAACGCTATTAAGTCAGGAGCGTCGCACCTTTTTATCTAAGAGTCAGTATGCCGCCTATATGTCACCTGTAATGCTTTCTATGGTGGTTGATAAGGCTGCTCATGCCGCGAGTGGTGGCGGTAATTGTCGAGTGAATAAGAAGGGTAAGCCTATAGGAAAATGTCCATAATTTGACTGAAACACACTTTTTTCCCGCTCCAGAAATCTCATTTATCCCTTTTTGTGATGGTGGTGCGTTATTTTACCCCAAAATTCAGCGTCTATGGGCGCTCAACCCTTTAGCTTCTTATATCTGGCTTAGTCTTTCTGATGGCATTTCAACAGAAAAGCTAATTAGTGATCTTGTAGAAAGGTTTTCCATTAACTCACAAACCGCAGAGTTTGATTTAAATCAAATACTTACCCACTTTGAGAATGAAGGCTTACTTGGAGATAGTCACCCCTCCCAACCGAATATCGCAAAAGAAACAGACCTTTTTATACCTGACGGGCACTCAATTGACAGCGTAGATTATTCAAACTCTGACTGTTGCTGTCAGATAGAAGCATACGGTTTTACCTGTCAGATTCATTTTCCGGACAAAAAGTTATTCAACAACTTTCGGCAGCTTTATCATTATTTTCTCAGTGAAAAAAACGAGTCTAAACATCAAAATATTTTTGTTCTGAATTCAAAAGAAGAAAATGATGCGGTTGATATCTATCTTAATGGTCAATGTGTCTATAAAGCAATTGATCGTTTACAGCTTGATTCCATTATTCACTTTATCTTTTTTTCACAATGCGCCAAACATTTGTCTGCTCTGAACAAACTGATGTTTCATGCTGCGTCTGTGAAAAAAGGAAATAAGACGATAGTCCTGCCTGCCAATTCGGGTAGTGGAAAAACCACGCTTACCGTTGCCTTAACTGCGTGTGGCTGGCAGTGTATTACCGATGAGCTGGCGGTGCTTGATTTAGAAGATCTTTCTATTAGCCCTTTACCTATTCCGATGCGGATTCGTAGCGGTTCATTTACACCTTTATTATCTTTTTACCCTGCTATTCCTGAGTTGCCTGTTTTTCAGGACTTATATGAAAATTCAATTCGCTGGATAGTTTTAGCAAAAGAAAATATAGTCGATAAATTAACGTGCTCTAAAATAACAGAGTTAATTTTTCCCAGTTATACTGAAAATGCGACAACAGAACTTTTAATATTAGATAAGTCGAAGGCGCTTGAAAAACTGGCTGCAACGGGTTCATCAGAACGCGATATGACTTTAGAAGATGCTAAGGCAATGGTTCGTTTAGTTGAACAAACGCCGTGTTATGAGTTGCTGTTTTCAGATCTCGATGATGCAATAACAGCCATTGAATCTATCTGATTTTGGTGTTGGATGAATATATGAAACAACTGCCTGTTAATAATACCTATGCTTTGTTGGCGTTGTTTTTAGCGCCTGACAAAAGTGGCGAAATGCTTAACAAACTTAAAGATGCCATTATTCATAATCGGCTGGAATTGGGGCCTTTGTTATTACAGGCTAACCTTCAAATGTGCACACCATTATGGTATTCACGCTTAGAACAAGACGGCTTACTTCAATATTTTCCCGAAGATTTTCAGCATTACCTCAAGCTAATTTATGAGGCAAATGCAGAGCGGAACAAGGATTTCCAGTCAGGTTTAACAGCGTTACTGGCAGAATTTGAAAAAGCAGGGATAAAAACACTTCTTTTAAAAGGGGCTGCCACTTTTGTCGATGAGCTATATCTCTCTGCCGGTGCACGTGTAATGGGGGATATGGATATTCTTGTGGATAAGACAGCGTTAATTGATAGTGAAGCTATCCTTGATAAATTGCAGTATGTGGAAGTCCCTGATGAAAACAGGGTGCTGAATAACAAACCTACCAGTGAACGTCATCACCACATTAATGTACGTATACAAGCGGATAGCCCTGTCGTTGTAGAAATTCATTTTAAGCCTGCTTTTGGTCAGGGCGGTAGAATATTCACCAGTGAAGCAGCATGGAAAAACAAACAAGCGGTTATTTACAATAAGCACAAAACAGCTATTCTGGCCCCCCATCACAGGCTTTTATTAAATACACTTCATGCCTTGCTTCCTCATAGAGAGTTTCTGTATGGAACAATATCTTTACTACAACTTGCTGAATTTGCGGCTCTAGTGTCACGCTATGGAGACAACATTAACTGGGAAGACTGGTATAACGTCGCGCTAAAAAACAACCTAAAGCCCGAGTTTTTAAGCTATTTATCTTTGGCTTGTCATCTGATGGAAGTGCCGTGGCCTGAGGCTGTGCCATATAGTGACAAAAAGGCATTTCATTACCAAAGAATTATAAACGTCGGTGGCGCGTGTAGTCGGTTAGATGGAGTAAGCGAATCATTAAAGCAAGCAATGATTCGTTATTCTGCTACGCTTTATTTTTGGTTAAGATTGCCAGGCTGGATTTGGAACAATACCTGCTATGCCCCCCATTGGACGGATTTTCCTGATCGCGTTTACCTTTTATTAAAAAAATTATTCAGTGCAAAAAGTCGGGCAAAAATTTAGTTAATGTATAAGGAGGAAATATTATATAGCTTTTGATGAGAGCGGTTAGTTGTCTCACAAGTCGTGAATAGGCAGCAGCTTTTTCTTTTCGCTATATGCTTATATTCTAAGGATATGAATACTCGTCTTCAAATAATGACCTTTTTAGGATTTTTGTTGCTGCTGCTTTTAGCTTACTGGTTTGCTGAACAACCCATTGCGGTGGGGTTGGTGCCGGTGCCGTTTGATAAGCTTGTGCACGCCCTGTTCGGCGCATCTGCAGCAGTGATGTTGTGGATTATTATGGGGCAGAAGGGGGCAAGGTATATCGTGGGGATTGTCGCTTTGCTATCGGGGTTAGAAGAATGGCATCAGAGCTTTTTGCCGGGCAGAGTACCGGA
>Ga0316207_10001992_pt1 | contig 22478 bp, 20 predicted proteins | sample 6weekpyrite_MG_FD_204943 | JGI IMG/M metagenome (GOLD analysis project Ga0316207, IMG submission 204943) | Microbial mat bacterial communities from mineral coupon in-situ incubated in ocean water Damariscotta River, Maine, United States -... | ecosystem: Environmental > Aquatic > Marine >...
TTTCATAAACCTTAAATCAACTATTTTGTTTGAACGCATTCTAGCATTCCAGTTCCATGTAAACATAAATTTATCCCCGCGGATGATGTTCGGCATGTAAGGATTTCAAGCGCTCACGGGCAACATGAGTATAAATCTGGGTTGTCGACAGATCACTATGCCCCAACAACATCTGCAATACCCTAAGATCGGCGCCATGATTCAAAAGATGGGTGGCAAAGGCATGTCGCATCGTATGCGGCGACAAACTGGATTTAACACCAGCCTGCAAAGCATAGCGTTTGATCAAATACCAGAACGCCTGACGCGTCATCCCTTCACCACGACGGGTAACAAACATTGCATCAGAGATCTTACCTGACAACAGCTCTGGGCGTGCCTCATCCTTATATGACTGCAACCAATCCAGGCACTCTTCCCCCATCGGCACCAGTCGCTCCTTACCACCCTTACCGAAAATCCGCACCACACCCTGAGCCATGCTGACTTCAGACAACGTTAGACCCACCAATTCAGAAACGCGCAAACCACTAGCATAAATCAGTTCCAGCATTGACCTGTCTCTAAGGCCAAGCGCAGTGCCAATATCCGGAGCATTCAGCAGGGCCTCAACATCCTCTTCCGTCAGTGACTTGGGTAATGGCCGGCCTAGTTTGGGGGCATCAATCTGGGCAGTGGGATCCTGTTCAATACGGCCCTCACGCAAAAGATACTGATAAAAACGCCGCAGACTGGAGAGCAGACGTGCCGTGGTTCTCGGACTGACACCCTGTTCAACACGCTGTGCTAGATAATCAAGCAGATTATCCCGCGCTGCCGAACACAAGCCTTTACCCTGTTTGTTAAGCGCCACTGCTACGCCTTTCAGGTCAGCGCCATAGGCTGTCAGAGTATGATCGCTGACGCCACGCTCCACCCATAGGCTATCGAGAAATATTTCAATCAAACCTTGATCCTCTGGTTTGATTGCAACAGGCCGTGATTTTTTAGCCGCCATCTATGGCCCGTTCATGCAGTAACAAACAGCGTTTAATGGATATCTCACCCCCCTGTCGCTGCCCCATAAAACCGCCTAAACCAGACTTGGCAACGACCCGATGACAAGGCACCACAAGAGGAAGCCGGTTGGCACGACAGGCATTCCCCACCGCTCGGGCTGAACTGGCTAACCGATCCGCCAGCTCGCCATAGCTAATCGTTTCCCCAGCAGGAATCAAGCGCAAGGCATTCCAGACTCGCACCTGAAAGGCAGTACCTTTCAACTCCAACGGAATTTCAAACTGATGATTGGGATTGCTGAAATAGCAATCTAATTGATGAATCACTAGTTGTTGCGATGCTGTTGACAGCTGACATGTCTCAACATCAGCACTGAGAAAATCGACACTGGTGAGTAGGTTATTGGAAAAACCAAGCCCCAACTTAATACCAGACCATGGGGTCTCGGTCACACAATCAAACCTATCCTGAATTTGATCCACCGCCATAAAGAGGTTCACCAGTTAGTTGATGCTGTGTTTCAGGCGCCTGATCTGATAATCATAAATTCTGCGGGCACCATCCCCTGTCGCTGTCGATAAGGCTTGGTATATATTCAAAGCATCATTCAGCAGGCCTGCTTGTTCCAGCGCATGGGCGGCGCGATGACTAGCAGCCTCGGCCCAACCATCCTTTTCCCCGACCATGTCTAAACGAGCGGACTGAAGATATAAACGAGCAGCCTCATTATATTGTTGCTGCGCCATGCGAATCTCGGCCATCCAATACAACAATTCACGCCGCGAACTGCTATCAGACAGTTTATGTGACAACTCAGCCAAAATAGCAAAAGCCGGCGACAACTCAGACTTACTCTTGAGATCTTGCACAGCAAGCAGTAAATTTGCGATTTGCGCCTGACTCAGGCTTTCCACGGCGATAATTTCCTTTAGCAAGTCTGCACCATAGCTAGGTGAGCCTGCCAGAATCTGCACCCGTGCACGGCGTAACTGCCATTCAACAATGTCGACACCTTTTGGCGCATCCAGCTGACTCATCAGTTTTGAAGCCAAGCCCAGATCAGCGTCAGCCAGAGCCATATCCACCAGACGATACATCACCGCCAAAGGTAATACACCAATATCAGCAAACTGTGACGATGAAAGATACATGGCTCGCAACAACGGCAAGTGCCCTTGTTGCTCCAGCAGGTTGGCCAAAAGACCATGAGCTCGAGCATTAATATCTGCCCCCTGAGCCTTTACCGCCAACCAGGCATAAATTGCCTCGGCCATTCTGCTGTTCGGCTGATCCATCTCTGCCGCCAACTCAAACCAGGGGCCGAAATTACCCACCAGAAGTTGTTGCTGGTTAACCAGTTCGCGTCCGTATTCGGTCAAAGCAAACCAAAGCGCATCGACCACCGCGGTTGCCTGAGCACCATCTATATCGTTTATGGCAAGTAGACCTTCCAGGGCCTCGATACGCTCAGGCAGTCTGTCTAGCTGTTTAATTTTTTCAAACAACGCGCTGAATAAAGATTGTTTAAAGGCAAGCCCAAGCTGTGGCTCTGCCAACCACTTCAGGGCTTCAGTCATTAAATCAGCATCCAGCGGGGTTAATCCCTTTAACAAGGCCAGAACATAGACACTGCGTGCAACCGGCTGATCACTAACCACCGTCAGCACTGCCGCCTCATTGGCACGACCAGCAGCAATCATCAGCCGAGCCTTCAAGGCCGACAACTTATGATCAAGCTCTGCGCCAGGATAATCCTGCTCGTAACGCAACAACGCTGTACGGGCATTTTCATGGCGACCGTCGACAATATAGCTTTGCAACACCAGGCGACGCCACTCAGTCAAGCGACTCTGATCCAGGTCACCGTTCCAAATCAATGACAGCAATAAATCACGCGCCTGTTCACCCGCGCCCATCGCCAGATATGCCTGGACAAGCTCACCAAACAGCCAGATTTGATGACTGTCGGGCACGTTTATAGGCAGCGCTTCATATTCACGCACCACCTCTTTCCAGCGGCCCTTCTGCTGCAGCAAAAAGACCTTTTGTCGATGCCATTCAATCCAGGCCTCTGGCGCCTGCTCCAGATTTGGTTCAGCGTCAGCCAATAACTGCATACCAAGGCTTTCCGCACCTTCAGCAGTCAAAAAGGATAGTTCTTGCAAGAAGGGTTCAGGTAAACCAGTTTCGGCCTGGAGAGATGGGGAAAAAAATAATGAACCAGCAAACAGAGCCATCAACAGGCGTTGAGGGGCAGAAACAAAAGAAGGGCGGACCCCAGACTTCTGGGCCGCCCCTCCTTTTATTGACTTAGGCATCGAACGAGAGTTATTACAACTTCTCTTTGATGCGAGCAGCCTTACCTGTCAGTTCACGCAGGTAGTACAGCTTGGCGCGACGCACATCACCGCGACGTTTAACTTCGACAGAATCAACAACTGGGCTGAAGCTCTGGAAGACACGTTCAACACCTTCACCGTTAGACATCTTGCGCACAGTGAACGCAGAGTTCAGACCACGGTTACGCTTGGCAATGCAAACACCTTCGAAGGCCTGCAGACGCTCACGGTCACCCTCTTTTACCTTTACCTGTACAACAACGGTATCGCCTGGGCCAAACTCAGGTAATTCACGGCTCATTTGTTCCGCGTCCAACTGGTCGATGATATTGCTCATGACTCTTTCCTCAAATAACGATCTTAAAAGTTAAATTCCAAATCCGCGGCAATACCGCTCAATTCTGTTGCCCTTGGTGTTCCTGGATAAACTCATCCAGTAACTGTTGCTGCTGTTTGTCCAGACTCTTATCTTGCAATAAGTCTGGTCGGCGCAACCAAGTCCTACCCAGCGACTGTTTCAGACGCCAGCGACGTATGGCTGCATGGTCACCACTCAGCAACACCGGCGGCACCTGCATACCCTGATAATTCTCAGGGCGGGTATAGTGCGGGCAATCCAGCAAACCTACACTAAACGAATCCTGTTCGGCCGAGTCCTGATGCCCCAGGGCACCGGGTAACAACCGCGTTACCGCATCGACTACAACCATGGCGGCCGTCTCACCACCACTGAGGACATAGTCACCAATAGACCATTCCTCATCAATCTCAAGCTCAATCAGGCGTTCATCTATGCCTTCATAACGACCAGCTACCAATATCAGCCCAGCCTGCTGTGCCACTTCACGCGCCAGTGGCTGGTCAAACCTGCGCCCCTGTGGTGACATGTACACCACTTTGGCCGCCGGGTTGGCCTGTCGTGCTGCGGCTATGGCCTGGCGCAACGGTTCAATCTTCATCACCATACCCGGACCGCCGCCAAAAGGCCGATCATCAACAGTGCGGTGCCTGTCATGAGTGTAATCACGCGGATTCCACACCCCCAGCTCAAACACACCACTCTCAAGCGCCCGGCCTGTGACACCGTAGCCCAGCAAGTCAGTGACCATTTGCGGGAACAAGGTGACAAGGTCAATCCGCATCATAAACCCGCATATTGCACTATCCTTCTACTGCGACGCCCCCATGGTATGCCCTGTCGGGCCTTTACTCTGTCGGAGTGCTCAACATAGTAAACTATGCTTGTGCGTTCCTCTGTCGCAAAAACCCGCCATGCCACACCCTTGAACCATCTCGCTACGAACGATAGTGCAATATGCGGGTTTTAAAACTCCGGATCCCAATCAACCCTCATCACCCCGGCCTCAAGATCCACCGAGTGGATATACTGGCCTTGAACAAAGGGGATTAAATGTTCCCGTTCACCTTTGACCACCACCACATCATTGGCGCCGGTCTCGAACAGGTGATCAACCTGCCCCAACGCCTGATCATCCAGGGTGAGTACCTTCAGGCCAATCATGTCGGCCCAGTAATATTCACCCTCTTCAGCCTCAGGCAACTGCGTCTTATCAACCGCAATCTCGGCGCCCGTTAGCTGCTTGGCCAGCTCTCTATCATCATATGACTCTAGGTGTGCCACCAAGCCCTTGCCATGAACCTTACCCTCAACCACCTTAACGGTCTGCCATTCACCGTTGAGATTAACCTGCCAGGGCGTATAACTAAATATATTGTCTTTGGGCTGAGTCTCAGAAAAGATCTTTACCCAACCGCGCACTCCATAGACACCGGCAATCTTGCCCAGGATGATGCGCTCAGACTGCACAGCTAAAAATTAAGCTGCGGCTTTATTCTGTTCGATCAGTTTGGCAACACGATCTGAGGTCTGTGCACCTTGGCCAATCCAGTGATCAATGCGATCAGTGTCGATACGCAGCGTTTCTTCCTGACCACGAGCAACCGGATTAAAGAAACCAACGCGCTCGATGTAACGACCGTCACGCGCATTGCGCGAATCAGTTACGACGACGTGGTAAAATGGGCGCTTTTTGGCACCAGTACGAGCTAAACGAATCTTAACCATCTCGTAAATTTCCTTTGAACAATTCCAAATTCAGCCGCCCACAATTAGACTGCCGGTAAAAATCCGCATATTCTACGCAAATTAGGGAAAAAAGAAAGCCTCTAACAGGCAGATATCACTTAAAAAGGCATCATTCCAGGCGGCATCCGCCCTTTCATGCTACGCATCATCTTGGCCATACCGCCTTTTTTCATTTTTTTCATCATCTTCTGCATCTGGGTAAACTGCTTCAACAGACGATTCACGTCCTGCACTTCAACCCCTGAGCCATTGGCAATGCGGCGTTTACGCGAGCCCTTGATGATCTCAGGACGCTGCCGTTCCTGCATAGTCATGGAGCTGATAATCGCCTCCATGCGCCTGAATTCCTTATCATTTACCTGATCTTTTGCCTCTTTGGGAATCTCACCCATACCTGGCAATTTGTCCATTAGCGAGGCAACCCCACCCATATTTGACATCTGCTGCAGCTGGGAGCGGAAATCCTCCAGATCAAAACCCTTGCCCTTCTGAAACTTTTTGGCAAGCTTGGCCGCTTCATCTTGATCAATCGTTTGCTGCGCTTGTTCTACCAGACTCAGAACATCGCCCATGCCGAGAATACGCGAGGCCAGACGATCAGGATGGAAAGCCTCCAACGCCTCGGTCTTCTCGCCAACACCAAGGAACTTGATCGGCTTGCCGGTTATCTGGCGAATCGACAAGGCCGCACCACCGCGGGCATCACCATCGGTCTTGGTCAGCACCACACCGGTCAACGGCAGGGCATCATTAAAGGCTTTGGCGGTATTGGCGGCATCCTGACCGGTCATGCTATCGACCACAAACAGGGTTTCGATCGGTGTGATTGCCGCATGCAGGCGTTTGATCTCGGCCATCATCTCTTCATCGATATGCAGACGACCAGCGGTATCAACAATGACTACATCAATAAATTGTTTGCGAGCATGATCCAAGGCGGCATTAGCGATGGCAACCGGATCCTGATCGATGCTACTAGGGAAGAAATTAACATCCACTTCCCTGGCAAGGGTTTCAAGCTGATCAATCGCTGCCGGGCGGTAGATATCACAACTGACCACCAGAACAGACTTTTTCTTACGTTCTTTAAGCCAGCGCGACAGCTTGGCCACCGTGGTGGTTTTACCTGAACCCTGTAGGCCGGCCATCATGACTACGGCAGGTGGCGCGGCGTTCAGGGCCAACTCCTCATTGGCTTCACCCATCAGCTCAACCAGCTGATCGTTGACCACCTTAATAAAGGCCTGACCTGGAGTCAGGCTCTTCATCACTTCCTGACCGACAGCCTTTTCCTTGACCTGTTCGACAAACTCACGCACTACCGGCAGTGACACATCCGCCTCCAGCAAGGCCATGCGCACCTCGCGTAGTGCGTCCTTAATATTGTCTTCGGTCAAACGCCCCAGGCCGCGTAAATCACGGACCGTACGCGCTAAGCGATCTGTCAGATTCTCAAACATTTTGAATGCCCAATATGTGGTTACAGCAATGAATGGTTAGCCAAAAGGAGGCTATTATAACGAAAAGGTCTGATTATTATGTAGCTGTTTAATATCCCGGTCGGGCAGCAGCTGTTTAATCTCATTGATAATGATGCTGTTTTCTTCTGGTTTATGGTGAGTCAGATAAATATCGGGATCAAGTTTAAGCTTAATCAGGTCCGCCGCCATGGTATTGGAGCAATAATGGCGCGCAGTATTACTCAGCTCTTCATAGGCATTACTAAAAGCCACTTCCAGCAGCAACAAATCCAATCGCGCATGGCCATTCAACTCATTCCAGAAGGCGTCATTAGTAGTAGTGTCACCAGTAAAGGCAAAGGCTGCACCATCAGCAGATTCCACCCGGTAACCAACGGTAGGGACAATGTGATTCATCGAAATCAATTTCAGCTGACGACCATCGACGACACAAAGATCGCCGGCATTATGCTCCTGGTAGGTCATCACCGGTTTATTAACCACTGGCAGCTGGGCAAAATCCGGCCAGATAGCCCAATTAAAAATATGCTCGCGCAGCGCCTGAATAGTCGCTGGCAGGCCATGAATTACAATCGGCTGTTCGATGCGCTCAAAAATACTATCAACCAGCAACGGCAAAAACGCTACATGATCCAAATGGGAATGGGTCAAAAAAACATGACGAATCTTGGCCATTTCATCCAGAGTCAGATCACCGACACCACTGCCACAATCAATGAGAATATCCTCATCGACAAGCATTGAGGTCGTCCTCAATCCCAGGCCAATCCCGCCATCACAGCCTAATATCCTTAGCTTCATCTTCTATATTTCTGCACTTTGGCAAAATACTTTAATTAATAGCAACTTGTGCAGATTTATCTAGTGAGAGAAGCAACCGCCCACCTGACCTCTTCAACCAACCCGCCATATATGCCATCATTGCGCTTTCGTCAGTTTAATCAATTATTATGCACACGATAGTTTTTGGCACCATAGCCATATTTTTATATTTAATCGCCGCTGTTCTGCTTGGCGCCCGGCTGCGCAATCGCATCACCAGCCCAAGCAGTAAATGGAAGGGGTTAATAACCGCTGGCATCGCGACATTCTTACACGGCTGGGTCCTGATAGAGCTTGTATTTACCAGCGAAGGCATCAACCTGGGGGTTTTTAACGCTTTATCCCTGGTTACCTGGCTAATTTCGGCTATATTAATCGTCAGCGCCATTAAGCGTCCAACCGAAAACCTGGGCATCATTGCCTTTCCAGCCACAGGTTTGGCCGTGGCCCTACAAAACACCTTCACTGCCAGCCGCATCACCGAAACAATTAATACACCAATCGAGATCCATATTCTGATTTCAATTGCCGCGACAAGTTTGCTTAGCATCGCCGCAGTTCAGGCGGTATTGCTCACCATTCAAGATCGGCAACTGCGCAACAAGCGTCCTGGAGGTTTTATTCGAGCCCTGCCCCCCCTACAAGCCATGGAACGTTTTTTATTCCAGGTAATAGGCCTCGGTTTTGCGTTGCAGACACTATCATTGGTAAGCGGCTTCATCTTTCTCGACAATATGTTTGCCCAACACCTGGTTCACAAGACTATCCTTTCAATCATTGCCTGGTCTGTATTCGCGACCCTATTATGGGGACGCAAACAATTCGGCTGGCGTGGAAAAACCGCCATTCGCTGGACCCTAAGTGGCTTTGGTTTCCTGATTCTGGCCTACATAGGCAGCAAGATCGTACTAGAAGTTATTCTGAACTAACAAACACAATGCCCAGACATCCCCGCAGACACACAAAATAGCAGGCCGCATGGAAGATATCTCTCTAAACCTACTCTTCACGAGCCTGTTTTTCCTGATCATTCTGTCAGCCTGTTTTTCGGCCTCAGAAACGGCAATGATGAGTCTGAACCGCTACAAACTGCGCCACCTGGTTCAGGCAGGGCATCCCGGTGCGATTCGCGCACAACGACTACTTGATCGAACTGACCGCCTAATTGGTCTAATTCTGCTGGGCAACAATTTCGTCAACATCCTGGCCTCTTCCATCTCCACACTGATTGCCTTGCGCCTGCTTGGCCAGGCAGGTATTGCTATTGCCACCGGCATTCTCACTTTTGTCATCCTGATCTTTGCCGAAGTCGCCCCCAAAACACTAGCTGCCCTGCACCCGGAACGAGTGGCCTTTCCGGCCGCCTATGTACTCGAACCACTGCTAAAAATCAGCTACCCACTGGTCTGGCTAGTCAATATCATGGCAAACACTTTATTAAGTAGCCTTGGCGTAGCCCCAAAAGTAGGGGCTATGCAGCATCTAAGTAGCGAAGAACTTCGTACCGTTGTCAATGAAGCCGGTGCGCTGATTCCACGCCGACATCAAGAAATGCTAATCAGCATTCTGGACCTGGAAAAGGTATCCGTTGAAGATGTAATGGTACCGCGCAATGAAATTGTCGGCCTGGATATTAACGATGATGAACAGGCCATACTCAAGCAACTGATTCATTCTCAGCATACCCGCCTGCCGGTATTCCGCGACAATATTGAAAACGTAATCGGCTTTGTCCATGCCCGCAACGCTCTACGCATATTGGCCGAAGGTGATTTCAATAAAGAAAAACTTTTAGGGATTTGTCGCGAACCTTATTTCATCCCTGAAGGCACACCGCTCAACACCCAGATCCTTGGTTTTCAACGCGAGAAAAGACGCATCGCCTTCGTGGTAGATGAATACGGTGATATTCAAGGATTGGTATCACTGGAAAGCATTCTTGAAGAAATTGTCGGCGAATACACCACCGATGTTGCAGCATCAAGCAAAGACATCCACCCACAGGAGGATGGCACCTTTCTTGTTGATGGCACTGCTTACGTCCGCGAACTTAATCGAACAATGGACTGGGAATTACCCACCGATGGACCAAAAACCCTGAACGGACTGATTATCGAATATCTTGAATCAATCCCCGAACCAGGCACCAGCGTACTTATCTCTGGCTACCCTATCGACATCGTTCAGACCGGCAACAATACAGTGAAGACTATTAGAATACACCCAGACTCAAGAAGAGTGCCAACCGAAGAGGAACCTACGCCTTAATCCTCAGCCACCATAAATTTATTGCGACCAGTTTCCTTAGCCGTATAGAGAGCTCCATCAGCTTTCGCAATAAGATCTTCTGGCTTGCCATCAGCCGTAGGCAACATGCTTGCCACACCTAGACTAATGGTTACATGATCCGCAGTAGATGAGTGGGCATGCTCCAAACCTAACGAAGAAACCCCCTCACAAAGCGCCTCAGCAATTCTCTTGGCACCTTCCAAATCCGTGCCAGGCATGACTACCGAAAACTCTTCACCACCATAACGAGCCACCAAATCACTAGGGCGATTAACGGTACTCGCCAGTTTCTGCGCAACTTGTCGCAGACAATCATCACCACCCTGATGACCATAGTTATCGTTGTAAGTTTTGAAATGATCGATATCAATCATAACCAGTGAAAGCTGGTTATTATCGCGTGCCGCACGACCCCACTCTTTCTCAGTGAACTCATCAAAGATGCGGCGATTGGCAATCCCGGTCAGACCATCCTGAGACGACAAGCGCTCCAACTCTACATTTTTTGCTTCAAGCTCAATCTGCAATTCGCTCAAGGCACGATAAGCTTCATCACGCTGCTTTTGTGCCATAAAACTACGTGAATGAGCATGGACTCGGGCAATCACTTCAAGTTTATCTGGAAACTTGACCAGGTAATCACTGGCACCTAATTCAAATGCCTCACTCTTAATCTTGGGGTCTTCCTTGGTTGATAAAACAATAACAGGAATAGATTTAATCTCAGGGTTGGAGCGATAGAACTTGAGCAGCATCAAACCATCGATATCCGGCATGACCAAATCCTGCAAAATCACCGTGGGTTTGAACTCAATAGCCTCATTCATAGCATTGGCAGGTTCACTACAGTAATGATAATCAATGTCCGGCTCATCAGCTAGCATACGTTTTAACGCCTCAGCAACGATATTCTGATCGTCAACCAGCATCACGCGAGTACGTGAAGCATCTTCAGATGCCACGGCACCTATCGATGACTGTGTATCTTCTTCACTAGCGTTCATTACGTCTGCTGCCTATTTTCCTATTATTAAAAAACTCTATCAGCTCAGAAGCAATATCGTCTATTGGCAAAATTTGTTGAGCCGCACCAATTTGAGCCGCCGCCTTGGGCATGCCATAAACTGCACAAGTCGCTTCATTTTGGGCAATGGTATACACCCCATTATTTTTAAGCGTCAACAGCCCTTCAGCACCATCTCTGCCCATGCCAGTCAATAAGACCGCAACCACATCACCAGCCCAGTGCTTTGCCACACTGGCAAAAAACACATCAACAGAAGGTCTATAGGCTTCATCCACCGGATCGGGTGTATATTCCAACGCGTTGCGCGAATTCAAAATCAAATGATCATTGGTACCCGCAATCAACACTCTCCCGGGCGTCAACGTATCACCTTTTTTCGCCAAGCGCACCTCCAGCGCACACTGCTTATCCAACCATGCCGCCAGCTCAGCAGTAAATTTCTGGTCAACATGCTGAACAATCACAATCGGAGCAGGGAAATCAGCAGGTAATGACTGCAGCAGCACCGACAAAGCCTTGGGACCACCGGATGATGAACCTATAGCAACCAGACTCTCTCTGGTCGTCGACGCTGCTGAACCGACCGTTACCATCTTAGGCGGTTCAATATTTGAATACTGATTAATCAGCTTCCCAATCATGGAAACTTTCTGTAAAAACTCATCCTTGCCTTCGGCATCCCCTGTCATGCCCAGTACTGGCGTGTTCACCGCATCAAGTGCGCCATACCCCATGGCCTGAAACACCTTCGATGCGTTGCCTGAAACAGTCGACGTAACAATCAAAATCGAGCAAGGACTGGACTCCATGATTTTACGGGTAGCATCGACACCATCCATCACAGGCATAATAAGATCCATCAAGATCAAGTCAGGCACATCTGAACCACAGCGCCAAACTGCTTCAGCACCATCATGAGCCACCCAGACAACTTCATAATCAGGTACTGAGGACACTACACGACGTAAACTTTCCACCGCCATCAAGGAATCATTAACTATTGCAATCCTCATTACTTGGCCTCGCCTATCAGATCGACAACCGCATTCAACAAACCTTCGTCATGAAAACTACCCTTGGTGAGATAATAATCAGCACCCGCCTCAAGGCCACGCATTTTGTCTTCTTCACGATCTTTGTATGAAACCATTAATACCGGAAGCGAACGCAAACTAGCATCCTGGCGCAAGGTTTTCACCAACTCCACCCCGTTCATACGAGGCATATCAACGTCCGTCACCAACATATCAAAATGCTGACTACGCAATACATTCAAGCCATCCATACCATCAACCGCTGTTTGCACTTGGTAACCTGCAGACTCAAGCAACTTACGTTCAACCTCACGCACAGTAATCGAGTCATCAACCACCAGAATACGCGTAAATGAATCAACATCATCGTCTTCTACAATTGAGCCCACCTTGCCGAGACGAGCAACCTTCAGTATTTTTTCTATTGAACGGATCAAATCATCTATATCAACTATCAATAATGGTGAGCCATCCTCCATTAATGCTGCCGAACTAATATCCTGCACCTTACCCAACGCCTCAGGCAGCACCTGAACCACCAGTTCACGCTCACCCAGAAACTTATCAACCACCATGCCGTAATAGTCTTGACGGTCATTCAACACCACCACTGACATCTGCTCGCTTTTCTCAAGGCCAGGCTCTTTCTCAAGTATTTGAGCGGCGCTAACCAAGCCAACATTCTTACCATCCAAAACCACAAACTGGTTACCTTCAGCCTCACTTAGCTCAACTCGACTGATACTGGCAATACGATCAATTCGCGCCAGTGGGAATGCATACGGCTCGCCTGAAATCTCAACCAACAAAGCTGGAATCACCGATAGCGTCAAAGGTAGTTGCATATGAAAACGAGTTCCTTCCCCCAGAGTAGAGGTCACTCGAACATTGCCACGCATTTCCTGCACTGCATCGTGGACCACATCCAGGCCTACACCACGCCCCGAAATCTCACTGACATTATCCTTGGTGCTAAAACTAGGCAAAAACAGAAACTCCAACAATTCAGCTTCGCCCAGAGTAGCGGCCATCGACTGATCCACCAAACCCTTATCAATTACTTTTTGACGTAAGCGTTCAAGATCAACTCCTCGACCATCATCCTCGACCACTACCGACAACATGCCAGCACTGTGATGAGCACTTAAACGGATGGTGCCCTTGGCTGGCTTATCAGTTGCAGCACGCTCATCAGTAGTTTCCAGGCCATGATCAATAGCATTACGAACAATATGGTTCAGCGGCGCTTCAATTTTATCGAGAATGTCACGATCAACCAAAGTCGTCTCACCCTCAATCTGCAGCTGAACATTCTTGCTCAGTGAACGGGAAATATCACGCACCATACGCGGAAAACCATGCACACCATCACCAAAGGGGCGCATTCGGCTACCGACAACCTCTTTGTGCAGGCGTGAAGAAAGATTGGTTGAGCGGCGGTCATACGACTCAAGCTCTGCCAATCTGTCAGACAACACCTCACGACAAAAAGAGGCCTGGCGCTGGGCATCACGAACAAGGTTCCTGACACTTTCATCAAGTGCCTGTCGTTCCAGGTGCTCACGCAATGAATCAATTACACAAACCAGATCAGTCTGTTGACGCTTCAGACGTTGCAACGACACTGAATATGGATTCAACCAACGCGACTCAACCAGTGACTCACCTGCCAAGCCCATCAAACGATTAACAAGCTCAGCACTAACTCTGAGTACCCGGTCTTTTTGTGGTGTAACGGCTTTTTTTGTTTCCGGTTTTACTGGCGTGGCCAGCTCAGTCTTTTCTGCATCATCAGCCGGTGCAGCAGATACATCTTCCTGAACAACTTCGACTGCTGGCTCGGCAGCAGCGACAGCCGCAACACCAGGCTTTTCACCCTTAAGAATGCCATCGATATTAGTCAATAAGCTTAGATAGCTCTGCTTGTTAAGCGCATACCATTCGCGATGCTCACCTTCATACATCGCCAGCTCAGTAATCGTATCAGCCCCCTTAAGTAAGACATCGATCTGATCTGCATCAAGCACAATGTCACCATCCTGGGCAGCAACAAAATCATCCTCCATGGCATGCGCCAACTTGACGACAAGATCAATTCCGACAAGCCGAGCCGCTCCCTTCACAGAGTGAGCCGCTCTCATCAAAGGCTCTAAACGCTCAAGCGATGTTGGTGCCTGCTCCAGGTCCAACAAACCCTGATTCAAAACAGTGCCATGCTGTTCACACTCAATCCGAAATAAATCCAACATTGAGGGATCCTGAATATCCAGACAAATATCAGGCTCAGCAAAGGTTTCAGTGGCGACAACAGACGCAGCCACTAACTCGACTTTAGGGGCTGAAGATGGAGCTACCTCCTTGCTCTTGATTGCTGTTAATTCTTGAACTAGCTGGACCACATTCTGCTTACGGTTGGCAAACCAGTCAGCTAGATCATCCTCACAAGCTGCAACTTCATTAATAACATCCAGTCCTTTCAACATGATATCAACATCATCTGCAGACAGGACAAGCTCGCCATTTTGAGCAGCGACAAAACCATCCTCCATAGCATGTGCAACCTGCACTACCGGATCTATATCAACCATGCGGGCTGCACCCTTGATTGAATGAGATGCACGCATTAATTGCTCAAGCCAGTCGGCTGAGGTCGGGTCATGCTCAAGTTGCAGCAAACCATCTGCCAAGACCTTACCATGCAGTTCACACTCAATCCGGAATAGTTCAAGCATGGATGTATCTTGCGAATCACTCAGGCTCATTTCAACTTTGGGGGGTGTTTCTGCAGCAGACACCTGGACAGATGCAACAGTCTCATTCACTGCAGGAGAGGCACTATCCGCTGATTTAATAGCCTCAAGTTCAGTCATTAACTCATCAAAGGCGTGCTGATTTACACCCATCCATTGATTCAGATCACCCTCACCCTCGGCAATCTCTTTTATGGTGTCCAGACCTTTCAGCAAAATATCGATAACAGCAGAATCAAGCAACAACTCACCAGCCTGTGCAGAAACCAGGCGGTCTTCCATAACATGAGTAATTTTTTGCACCGACTCAATTCCCAGCAGGCGCGACGCCCCCTTGATTGAGTGCGAGGCACGCATGGCAGCCTCAAGGTGTTCAGCAGCAGTGGGGGTTTGATCTAAGGCAAGCAGGCTTTCATTAAGCAGCTCAGACTGCTGCCCAACTTCCATCTTAAATAGATCAAGCATAGAGGTATCAACCATGAACTAAACCTCCGCTCATAAGATGCCTCGCTCTAATGCCGGAAACAACAACTCATGATCAATCACGCCTACATGTCGGTTTTCCCAAACCACCATCCCTTTCAGGTAATGAACCGAACAGTTTACCGACGTGGCTGGCACATCTTTCATTTCACTAAGATCAAAACGGAATACGCCACGCACTTCACTGACAGGAAAAACAAACTTCGTGCCATCCTTTGAAATTACAATCATGCGTTCATAGACACCCTTAACAACATTGATGCCAGTGATTTCACCGCGAGTAATATTCAACAGACGACCAATAGAGACACACAGCTGCAATTCACCACGAACGTTTGCAACGCCTCTCAATATTGCACCTTTACGGTGAGGAACAGTGTGGATATGGCGCATTTGCATCACTTCGTCCAGCATTCTGGTCTCAATACCCAGCCATTCATCTCCAAGACGGAACAGGATAATTGACCCTGCCTGAGTATTTTTCCTAGTCTGTTCGGCGGCACAAAACTCAGTCCACTCATCCAGGTAACCACGTGGTGGCTCAGCTTCCAGCAACTCTCTGCCGGCAACAGAAAAAACATCACAATTGATACAGTGGCCAACCTCTTTGAGTTTGGCGCAGTCATGCTTACCTTTGGACCAAACACCAATTCGATTCCAGCAGTCATCAATTTTGTCTTTATGCTCGGCCATATGCGTTTAAGCCACCCTAAACAATAGAAACCTGAGCATTCTTTCTCAATCGCTCAGCCCGGGCACGATAATTCTCAGATGCACGTAATTCACCCATCTCTTCAGATAAAACGGCTAAATGGATCAGTGATTGATAATTTTTTGGATCAAGATAAACCGCTTTTTTGAATGCCGCAGTCGCGTCTATATCCGCATCAAATGCCAGCAAAACAACACCTTTGAGATAATACCCTTGCGCTGAATCAGGCACCGCCTCAATCAAACTGTCACACTCGGTAATCGCTTCCTTTAACTGCCCAGCGTCAGCCAATGCCTGAATTGAAGCAAGCCACTCATCTAAATTTTCAGCTGATAACTCAACTGCTTCAACGACCTGTGTTTTTTGCACTGCAGCACGCGCGACTGGGTTGGATGATTTTTTTACAGAACTAGCAAATGATGTTGTCGAAGCATTGACTCGAGCAGGTTTGCTACGCTTTGACAAAGCAGTAGCAGCTTTACGATAAGCAAACGAGCCAGGAAAATGTAATGACTCGAACAGGCCTTCAGGCATACGCCCTGTTTCTGCATGCCCAAGCACCAACATAGCTTGTTTACTCATCAAGTCAGACAGGGTATTTAGCACCTTACACTTGGTTTCATAGTCAAAGTAAATCAACATATTGCGACAAAAAACGACATCGTACGGCCCCATTCCCGACATAAAACCTTCATCAAGAACATTTCTGTTGAGAAAATTTACTGTCGACTTAATGCCATCCGAAATAAAATATTCGCCGTTTTTATATTCAAAATATTTGTCTCGATAAGCGACATCTTTACCGCGAAAAGAGTTATTACTGTATATGCCTTTACGCGCCTTCTTAAGCACCTCAGTACTGATATCAACAGCATCAATCATGAACCGGTCTCTGCTCAGTCCCACATCGTTCAAAACCATAGCGATGGAATATGGCTCTTCACCAGTAGAACAGGGAATACTAAGAATATTGAGCGGACGTTCACCTATTTCAAGATTTTTTATATAGGTAGAAAGCACCTTAAACGGCTCATGATCGCGAAAAAACCAAGTCTCAGGCACTGATATTTCATTGAACAAAGCCTGCTTCTCATCAGCAGAATTTTTTACCAAGCGACAGTAAGAGGCAACGTATTTTTCACCAACAACTTTCATACGGCGTTCAACAATCCGCTCTACCGTATCGACCCCTACCGTCTCAGGCGACAAACCCATCTCATTTTTGATCAGATAAAAAATAGCCTCAAACGACATCAGATTCACCTTCGGCTAATGTCTTACTGGCAACGTTATCCTGCAACATAATTTTCACGTCATCAGGCAATAATTTGGAAACATTGACAACCTGAATCATTCCAGCCTCATCCATAGCAATCTTGTCAACGAAAGCACCGGCATTAGAACTAACCCCAGTATCCGTAAATGTTGCCTCATCAATTTTTATTGCTTCAGTCACATTTTCTGCCAATAGACCAATAAAACGATTCTCTTCCTTGACAGGCTTGATCAAAATAATCCGGCTGCTCATCAAATGCTTAACCGGGCGATCACATATCAAAGTTGACAGATCAACCACCGGAACAATGTTGCCCCTGTAGTTCATCAAACCAGCGATATACTCTGGCGCTTTTGGCAGGTTCTGCAACGACACATATGGAACAAGCTCTACAACATCAGCCACACTCAAGCTATAGCGTTCGCTATCGATCTTGAATAACAACATCATCATGATGGCAACGCCTAGCTACGACCCGGTGTTGAAACCTTGAATTTTGACACACCTGTCTGCAGCATATGCGCGGCCTCGTTGAGATGATCAATTGAAGAGTGCGACTGTCTTAGTGAGTCCACCGTCTGCTGCGCCGACTCACTCAACTGGACAATTGCCTGTTTGATCTGATCTGCGCCCTGTGACTGAAACTGCATGCCCTCATGCACCGTTTCAAAACGTGGCGTCAGAGCTTGAACCTGATCGATAATTTCAGTCAACCCAGAACTAATCGTACTGACTTCATCGACACTGCGACGCACCTCTTCAGAGAAATGCTCAACACTCATCACACCTGCCGTTACCGCCGTTTGCATCTCTTTAACCATCTGTTCAATATCCCAGGTCGCTACAGCGGTCTGGTCAGCCAAACGACGAATTTCGGTAGCGACCACAGAAAATCCAAGCCCATACTCACCGGCTTTCTCAGCCTCGATAGCGGCATTCAGTGACAACAGGTTGGTCTGATCCGCAACCTTGGTAATTGTCGTCACAACTGTATTGATATTGCTAGCCTTCTCATTCAGCACCTCGAGCTTGGCAGCGATTGATGAAGATGCCTCAACCACCTGGTGCATGGTCGACTCCATCTTCTGCAAGCCGGCCTGTCCACTTGCCGCAGCACCTGCAGTACCTTCTGCCACCGTTGCCACCTCATCCATAGTGCGTACCAACTCTTTTGCGGTAGCAGAAATTTCGGTGGTGGTTGCCACAACCTGATTAACGGTTGCCGCCTGCTCTGCCACTGTTGCCTCCTGTTCTTTGGAGGTTGCTGCAATTTGGGTAGCGGAAGAGGTCACCTGAATACCGGAACGTTGGACCTGCGCCACCACCACATTAAGATTGTCGATCATCGACTGAACTCCGCGGCCCAGCTGAGCAACGGCATCATCCCCTGAAATACCTACCTTACCGGTCAAATCACCGCTGGCAGCCTTGGAAACCGCCTCTAGGATATGATCCACTTTCTTCTTCAAATCTTCGACAGCCTGATGGCGCTCTTCAATCATTTTATGAATATTGCCAATCATGCCTTTAAGACCACTAGCCAACTCACCAATAGCATCGTTACCAGCGAACGTAACCTTGCCAGACATATCACCCTTAGCCGCCTTGTTCACCACATTAAGCAATACATCAACTTTATGCCGTAATTCTTGGGCTGCCTCATGCTCGCGTTGAGTACTGGCATTGACATTATCAGCCATGTCATTAAAGGCAGTACCCACCCTACCTATCTCATCACCGGAGGTTACATCGACACGGACATTAACATCCCCTGCTGCACGACTAGTTACCACGTTCATCAAGTTAACCAATGGCTGGCTAACCCAGCCACGTAGAAAATAGTTAATCAGTAACAGACCAATGGCCAAGGCTGCCAGATTGACAATCGCCTCGAGCATCATTTCATTCTTAACACCAGCATCCATTTCCGCCATGGAATAGGAAACACGCACCGCACCATTGACGGCGCCATTAGGTACGTCGTGGCATTGCAGACAATTCACACCACGCGTATTGGTGGTGGCCTTGAACGGCGTCAAGACAGTCAAGACACGCCCTTCATCCGTCTCTTTAATATCTACAATTTCTTCACCTGAAAGTGCCCGCATATCAAGTTCATCAACCGGCTGTTCATAGTCGAAGCCGGGACCGAATTGCTGCTTGACTGGCTCACCGCGAATGACGCGAGCCTCGAGCACCCCGGGACGACGCAACATTTTATCCTGAAGAATCTTGCGCTCTCCCATGGTACCGGTCAGCATCATGGTATTGAGGCTATCAAAATAGAGCGTTGACATATCTCTGGTGCGCTCTTTGGCCTGCTCAAGGACGTGGTTTTTATCCTGGGTAAATACAAAAAAAGTTACAGCTAAAATAACAATCAAAAAAATCACTCCAACCACAATATTTATCTTGGTTGGAATAGAAAATCCCTTGACAGCAAGTTTTTCAAAATTATTCGTAGTCATAGCATCCCTTCAATGATCACCGCGACACAAAAAGCCATTAAATATTCGAGCCCTTTGAACGCATCACGCACACCGCTTGATCCATAAAACGGCTCACTCCCATAAGACGGCAAATAGATAAAAAGCTTTAGTGAAAATTAACAATGAAAAATACAGCCCAGCTCTTGCCTCGGCCATACCAAAAAACGAAAAACATCCCACCTGAACCCCATCAGCACAACACTCACCAGCAATAGGCTGATCAGACCATTGCCACTGCCCGAACGGGCACATCACTCGCTAGACAAAAATCCAACCATTCGCCCAGAAACTCATTGACCCGCTGCTTTTCACGCACCTGGCACATATCTGGATTAGGGTAGTCATACTTAGCTTTAAACCGATATTGTGACTGATATGACAACACTTCAGCCACCTCGGCGTCATGATAAACACGCACAATCATTGATGACATCGCCGTCGACAAAAATTTCAGTGGCAGATTTTGAACCAAGTTAATCACCGTAGTGTATTTATGCCTTTCCAGCACGTCCACATGCAGACCTTCCTGGTGACGCAGACCATGACACTGCTTACCAAACGCCCTTAGCTCAGGCATTAACAGCATCAATCGGCGAAAATTCTCCTCGTAAATCTTCATCTCTTAACTATTTACATCCAATCAGAAACCCTATTAATAATATCGACATCCATCTAGATGAACTTGATTTCTCGCAGTGAAACCATTTTGGCCGCCAACGCGTAACTAAGGTATAACCTTAGCCCAATGAGTAAGCCCACAGCAAAACAAATTTCTGCCATCACCCCAGCTAGCCGGCGTGAACGCTTCGCTTGGTGCATGTACGACTTTGCCAACTCTGGTTTTACCACCGTAGTGCTGACGGCGGTCTTTAACGCCTACTTTGTCGGCGTAGTCGCCGCTGATTTCAACAGCAACCAAAATGGCCACGCCACCTTGCTTTGGACTATTGCTATGGCCATCGCCAACGGACTGGTTTTGATCTGCGCCCCGATACTCGGCGCCATTGCCGATCACTCTGCGGCTAAAAAGCGTTTTCTGATCATCACCACTTTTGGCTGTGTGCTTTTTACCTCACTGCTCAGCCTGGTTGGCCCTGGCGATATAGTGCTAGGCATGACCCTGGTGATCCTGGCCACCATCATGTTTTCTGCCGGGGAAAATCTTATCGCTGCCTTTCTGCCGGAAATAACCACCCCGGACCAGATGGGGCGCCTGTCAGGCTATGGCTGGGGCATTGGCTATCTCGGCGGCCTACTGACCCTGGGCCTGTGTATCGTTTATATTGATTGGGCTCAAACACAAGGACACAAAGCCCAGGATTTCGTTCCCATCACCAACCTGATTGTTGCTGTTATTTTTGCCCTGGCCGCCCTGCCAACCCTGCTGTGGCTCAAGGAACGTGCCATAACCAGTAATTCATTCAGCCCTAAAAGCCATATAAAGGAAGGTTATAAACGCCTGCGGCACACCATTAAACACGCCCGCCAACATCAGGACCTGTTTCGCTTTCTGCTCACCCTGACCACCTATCATGCCGGCATCAACACTGTCATCGTCCTGGCAGCCATCTATGCCCAGGAAGTAATGCAGTTCACAACCAAAGACACACTCCTACTAATCATGGTGGTCAACATCACCGCCGCCATCGGCGCCTTGGTCTTCGGTCATATCCAGGATCGTATCGGTTCCAAAATCTGCCTCATTCTTACCCTAACCATCTGGATCATCGCCATTGGCATTGCCTACAGCGCCACAGAAACAGATATATTTTGGCTCGCGGCCAATTTGATTGGTTTTGCCCTTGGCGCTAGCCAGTCAGCAGGCCGAGCCATGGTTGGGCAATTTGCACCACCGCAACGCAGTGGTGAGTTTTTTGGCCTGTGGGGCCTGGCGATTAGACTGGCTGCCATCATTGGCCCATTAACCTATGGTGCAACCATTTATCTGATGCAGGGCAACCACCGTTTAGCGATCCTCTCCACCCTGCTGTTTTTTATTCTCGGCCTGATATTGTTACTAACTGTTAATGAAAAACGTGGCAAACAAGCCGCCTTGCAAGATCATTGGAACGGTTGATACAGCTCCCTAATCTTGCCAGGCACGCAACAACCTGGCCTTATTCATGGCCAACCACTGCAAAGCCATAATCACCGCCGCCGAATTTAGCCGGCCCGATTCAATCCAGCTCATCGCCTCATCAAAGCCAACCGTAATCACACGAATATCTTCATGTTCATGATCCAGCCCGTGAACACCGCCTGCATTGCTGGCATCAACCCGACCACAAAACAGCTCAATCGTCTCACTACAGGCCCCGGGGCTGGGATAATAACGACAGATTCGTTGCAGATCGCTTACCTTACAACCTGACTCTTCAATAGATTCGCGTAAGGCAACATCCTCGGCGGTTTCACCATCGCCAATCATGCCAGCAACAATTTCCGTCATCCAGGGCCCATCAGGATCACGCAGGGCACCAATACGAAACTGCTCAATCAACACCACCTGATCAAGATCAGGATCATAGGGCAACATAGCCACGGCATGGCCTCGCTCAAACAGTTCACGGCTCATTTCCTCGCTTACCCCACCCTCAAACAAGGCATGGCGTAAACGATATTTATCTATACGAAAAAAACCTTGAAAACAGGTGGTCTGCTTAACAATAT
>Ga0316207_10001993_pt1 | contig 22453 bp, 21 predicted proteins | sample 6weekpyrite_MG_FD_204943 | JGI IMG/M metagenome (GOLD analysis project Ga0316207, IMG submission 204943) | Microbial mat bacterial communities from mineral coupon in-situ incubated in ocean water Damariscotta River, Maine, United States -... | ecosystem: Environmental > Aquatic > Marine >...
GCGTGCAGCCTATATGATTCCGGGCCTTGTATTTATAATAATGATAACGGCCTTTAACCTGTGGCTGCTGGTTCAACCCATGATTATGCGCATGTGAGGAACAGCTGATGCCCGAATCAAATAAAGGTAAGTGTCAGAACCGTAAAGAATGCATGCGTGACTGGTTATGCAGGTGGGTTGAGCGTGCACCGCTCGTGTTTGTGATTGCTATGTTCACCCTGGGTATTTTGTTCTGGGGGGCATTTAACACAAGCCTTGAAATGACCAATAACGAAGAATTCTGTATCAGTTGTCACGAGATGAACGACTACGTCTACCAGGAATATAAACAGACCATTCACTACACCAACCGTACCGGTGTCCGCGCAACGTGCCCCGACTGTCATGTGCCACGTGAGTGGGAACACATGGTGGTGCGCAAGGTGGCTGCGACGAATGAGTTATTTCATAAAGTGATTGGTTCTATCAATACACCAGAAAAATTTGAGGCGAAACGTTTGCAACTGGCCGAGCATGTATGGGAAGGGATGATAGAGACTGACTCCCGTGAGTGTCGTAACTGTCATGCGAATGAATTTATGAAACTCGACAGCCAGGGCAAGCTTTCACAACGCAAACATGCACGTGGCATCGAAGAAGGGCTGACCTGTATCGATTGCCACCGTGGGATTGCACATTCACTGCCAAAGGATTTTGATGCCAACGGCAAGCTGCATGCGTCATTCAAGGAAACAAAACGACCGTGCGGGGATTGTCACAAGAAACTCGCCCAGCCGGATGAGCCAATCACATGGTAGATGAGATCGATCACAGCCGCCGTGCATTCTTCCGCCGTGCCGCCGGCAAGGCGGCAGAACACGTTGTTGAAGAGGCGCAGGCACGGCTTGAGTCGCGCGCGGCGCACTGGGTGCGGCCACCGTTTTCCTTACCCGAGCTGGAATTCATCCTCGCCTGTACGCGCTGTGATGAGTGTGCGACAGCGTGTCCGCACAATGTGATCTTTCCCCTGCCAGCGAGCTACGGAGCTGACGTTGCGGCCACTGCTGCGCTTGATGTGCTCAACGGAGGCTGTCATATGTGCGAGGACTGGCCTTGTGTGACAGCCTGTGAGGCGGATGCCCTTAAACGTCCGGTGTCTGAAGAGGAGGATGAAGGGCAGGACGCGCCGGTATGGCCGAAGATGGCCCGGGCGATGATCCTGGCGGATGATTGCCTGCCTTATCGGGGACCAGAATGCGGGGCCTGCCAGGGCAGCTGCCCGATCCCGGGAGCACTGACATTCAGTATGGAAAAGCCTTCGATTGATACAGCCCGTTGCGCGGGTTGTGGTCTATGCCTGGCAGCCTGTATTGCTGACCCAAAAGGCATCCGGGTTATCTCACTTTATAGACAAGAATAGCAATTATTTCAGTGGGTTAGGGGGTATTTGATGAATCTATGTAATAAATCTTGTCCAGGTCGATCATTTCCTGAGTATTTTCCCCTGAAATGACCGCCATTGAGGTACTCTTTTAATAATACATATATGTATCATCTATCACTTTTATTGGACCATTAAAAACAATTGCTCAATTACTACAAAAGAAGAACAGCTTTGGCTTGGTTCTCGCAGACTCTTGATCTACACTGTCGCCTGTTTCAACCATGCCTGTAGATGTTCCACACCGTCCAGTATCAAATGGGCAGTAAAGTGAGGGGCTGTGGCAGATTTAAATCATCTATTCGTCAGGTTGGTAGAACAGCGCGAGCAAGGTTAGCGGTGCGAATGCATCCCACCCTGCTCTCCATGCTTATTTAAACGATTTTATAACGATAGAAATATAAACTGAGGAAGTGTCGATATGTTCAACACCAACCCATTCGATGCAGTGACAGCACTAATATCTACTGACATCCAGCAAGGCTACATTATTTTGATGGCCATCCTGGTGTTCTTGGGTACTGTGCTCGATATGATGCATAAAAAGAGTGCCAAATACTTTTCCCTGGATACAGAAAAGAATAATAAGAACGCCAAGCGTACTGTCGGTGGCGGCGAAAAAGCCGGTCTTGCTGTTGGCGTATTGCTCAATGAAGTCATCACATCTGGTGAGTTCGCAAACACGAAGCGACGTCTTTCTCACCTGTTGAGCATGTATGGTTTCATCCTCTTCGTTGTCGCGACAGCTGTTATGATTTTCGGTTGGTCAGAAAGCGCGCTGTTCGCGCAGCTTTGGCACATCGGTGCACTGATGCTTTGTGTGGGTGGTTACTGGTTCTGGTTCTTCATACGCGTTGATGTCAATGCAGAAGGCGCCAAGTGGTACAAGCTGGTCAAAGCAGATATGTTCATCCTCGGTCTGTTGTCGACAGCAACATTTGGTCTTATCTGGTCATACCTGCAGTCATCAGGTGGTAACGTTGCTGACATGGGTGGCACAGCGCTGTTCTTCGCACTGTTCGTCATTTGTAACACCTTCCTGTTCTCAACAGTAATGTGGTCGAAGTTCGCACACATGTTCTTCAAGCCGGCTGCTGCACTGCAAAAGCGTGTTGCGCATGCTGATGGCGGTGCCCTGAACCTGCCAGAAGACTTTGACCTGACAGACCCAGCAGTACATGCACGCTTCCCGGATGTCCCTATGTACATGGGTAAGAACCCACCTAACATGGGTGACGGTATCCGTCGTGAGCCACCAAACCATTACTAATAACAATTTAGCGATCGCTCAAGTATAGAGAGAAAATACTATGCCAACTTTTGTATATATGACTCGATGTGATGGTTGTGGACAGTGTGTTGATATCTGCCCATCTGACATCATGCACATCGACAAGACACTTCGCCGTGCTTACAACATTGAACCTAACATGTGCTGGGAATGTTATTCCTGTGTGAAGGCCTGTCCTCACCACGCCATTGACGTTCGTGGTTATGCTGACTTTGCCCCACTGGGACACTCAGTACGCGTACACCGTGACGAACAGAAGGGCACCATTGCATGGCGCATCAAGTTCCGTAACGGTAAAAAAGATATGGACCTCCTTGCTCCTATCACAACCAAGCCTTGGGGTTCAGGTCACTATGATCTGGCTGCAGAAGCAGCACCAAGCGGTGACATGGTCAACAGCGAACTGCTGTTCAACGAACCTAAGTATGTTGCCATGAATGACAATGCTTTAATGACGCTTGAGTCTAATGGCTTGGAAATTAAAGAAGGGGTTTACTACTAATGGGCTACAAGACAATTATTGAAGACGGGATTGATATCCTCGTCGCAGGTGCTGGCCTTGGTGGTACGGGTGCAGCTTTCGAATCTCGTTACTGGGGTAAGAACAAGAAAATCGTAATTGCTGAGAAGGCAAATATCGATCGTTCTGGTGCGGTAGCCCAGGGTCTGTACGCGATTAACTGTTACATGGGTACTCGCTTCGGTGAGAACAACCCGGAAGACCACGTACGCTATGCACGTATCGACCTTATGGGTATGGTTCGTGAAGATTTGGCTTTCGATATGGCGCGTCACGTTGATTCGGCTGTTCACCAGTTCGAAGAATGGGGCCTGCCTATCATGCGTAACGAAAAGACCGGCGCATACCTGCGTGAAGGTCGCTGGCAGATCATGATTCACGGTGAATCATACAAGCCTATCGTTGCTGAAGCTGCCAAGAACTCAGCAGACAAGGTCTTTAACCGTGTTTGTGTTACTCACCTGTTGATGGATGAGTCTAAAGACAACCGTGTTGGCGGTGCCGTTGGTTTCAACGTACGTACGGGTAACTACCACGTATTCAAGTCTAAGACTGTTATCTGTGGTGCGGGTGGTGCGTCTAACATCTTTAAGCCACGTTCAGTAGGTGAAGGTGCCGGTCGTGTTTGGTACGCACCTTGGTCATCAGGTTCTGCTTACGGTCTGATGATCGAAGCCGGCGCGAAGATGACACAAATGGAAAACCGTATCGTTCTGGCTCGATTCAAAGATGGTTACGGTCCTGTTGGCGCTTACTTCCTGCATCTTAAGACATACACGCAGAACGCCTACGGCGAAGAGTACGAATCAAAATGGTTCCCTGAGCTGCAGGAAAGGGTTGGTAAAGAATACCTGGATCCAGAAGCGTCACACGCAACGCATCGTCCGATTCCGACATGTCTGCGTAACCACGCAATCATCAGCGAAGTGAATGCGGGTCGTGGTCCAATCCACATGGTTACAATGGAAGCCTTCCAGGATCCACACCTTGAAGAGATTGGCTGGCATAACTTCCTGGGTATGACCGTTGGTCAGGCCGTACTGTGGGCAGCGACAGACGTTGATCCTAAGTACGAAAACCCGGAACTGACAACTTCTGAGCCATACGTTATGGGCTCACATGCAACCGGTTGTGGTGCATGGTGTTCAGGTCCTGAAGATGTTTCACCAGAAGAATACTTCTGGGGTTACAACCGTATGACAACAGTTGAAGGTTTGTTCGGTGCTGGTGATGCGGTAGGTGGTACACCACACGCATTCTCATCAGGTTCGTTCACTGAAGGTCGACTGGCTGCCAAGGCAGCTTGTAAGTACATCGACGATGGCAAAGCAGAAGGCATCCGTGTAACTGACGCTCAGATCGCTCGCCGTAAGGAAGAGATCTACAAGCCGATGGAAACTTACACTGTTGGCCGTAACGAAATCGTTGCTGGCAGTGTTAACCCTAACTACATCAACCCACGTCAGGGTCTGGATCGTTTGCAGAAACTGATGGATGAGTACTGTGGTGGCTTTGGTGTGAACTACATGACCAACGACAAGCTTCTGAGCATTGGTCTGAAGAAGATGGCTATCCTGGGTGAAGACCTGGAAAAAGTTGCCGCTTCTGATGTCCATGAGCTGTTACGTGCATGGGAACTGAAGCATCGTTTCCTCACTTCAGAAAGTGTATTCCAGCACACGATGTTCCGTAAGGAAACTCGCTGGCCGGGCTACTACTACCGCGGTGATGCCATGAAGGTTGATGATGAAAACTGGCACGTACTGACAGTTTCACGTCGTGATCCTAATACGGGTGAGTACACGATGGAGAAAGCACCTCTGTACCACCTTGTAGGTGACATCGAGGACAAAGACCTGGCTAAACTGAAAGCAGAAGGTCACCACTAAGCAAATAAAGGCTTGATTTAAAAGCCTGAAATTTATTTGCGATAAGAAAAGGACTGACATGTATAATGTTGGTCCTTTTTTTATTTAAGTAGGGTGTACTTCCTACCTGCTATAGATAAGATTAAGCAGTACTGAATTTTATTGAGATAGTTAAATGAACATTATTGAAAATACAGATGAAGAAATTTTAGAGCATGCGGACCCAATGTGGGCAGACTTGGTTAAATACTCGAATGAAGGAAACTACGGTGCTTTTACCCGTAATTTCTCCGCTTCATTCATGAAGGGCGCAAATGAAGTTGAAATGGGCAAGCAGTTTGCCCGCAGCGACCTTGCAAAAAACCTGTCAGATGATTATAGCTATCTCGGCATGATACGCCGTGGTGAGCATGTCACCGTGCTTTATAAAGTCAGCAACAAAAAAACCAATGCCGAATGGCTGGGCAGATTGGTGCTTGGCTATGAAAAGGACAAAGTTAAGATCTTTGGTGCGACACTTTTTTAAAAAACTACTGCGCTTGCAATAGCGTTGTTGCAAAATGATTCAAAATCCTCATTTACTATATGTAAACGCTGGTTTTTCGCCCTTTTGCACCTTGCCCTGGCTTCGCTCGTAACGTTTTTAAACAAGCTGTCAGCTCAATAATACAGGTTAAATATACATGTCAGATATAATTGAAGACGAAAAATTCGTCGAACTGAATTATAAAGTCGTCGATGATAAGACTGGTGATGTGCTTGTCACGGTTGATTACCCGATTGGCTATGTACATGGTGTTAATGATGTGATGTCAGATGAAGTGACAAAGCACCTGTATGGTAAGAAGGTGGGTGACATTATTGAGGTGCCCATTGATACCACTCTGTTATATGGTGAAAGGGACGAGTCACTGGTGTTTACCGACGCAATAGAAAATGTTCCCGAGGAATATCGTGAAATCGGTATGACGATCACCATGGAAAATGAAAAGGGTGATCCGAAAAGTTTTATCGTTACACGATTCGATGACAAGACCTTAACCGTCGACGGTAACAATCCCCTTTGCGGTCGTGACGTTACTTTCGTACTGGAAGTGTTGTCTATTCGTGAAGCTTCTGATGAAGAAGTTGATCTGGGTGGTGCAGTTGATGCCAATCCAGACATTAACGAAATCATGTCTCGTGCTGAAGAAAAACCTGCATCGAATGAATAACACCCAGCTATGAATTATTCCAAACCATACATCCTTTACCCTGTGAACCGTGCGCTTGAACGCGCTATTGCAGGTTCACTCGGTTTGCTCGATGAAGAATCATTGGAACTGGCGACACCTGATAGAAGTGTCCCGGTCGCTGATAATTTTCTTTATACACGTGGTAATTTTGAACAGCATACGTTCAGCGCAAATGTTTTCGAAAGTCTACGTAAAGCCATTGAAGCAACGTTGACAGATGAATTATATAACCAGGACGTTACAACCTGGGCCGAAACGCAGAATCGCCTGGGCAATATTCTTGGTGCTATTGGTCAACAACAGCACGATGCAGAAATTTATCAAAAGGCTGTTAAGTGTTTCGAGCTTGCACTGGAACAATACAGTCAGCAAGACACACCACTCGAATGGGCCGCAACACAGTCAAACCTGGCGACTGCGCTACAAGCGATGGGGCGATTGGAATCCGATTCGAAAGCCTTGAATAAGGCGGTCGATGCTTATACTGCAGCGTTACTGGTGTATACAAAAAAAGATACCCCGGAAGAGTGGAAGTTGATCATGCTGCAGCTGGGTATGACGTTTCATACCTATGGGACTCTCCTGAAAGGTAACCGTAATCTGCAGAAGGCTGTTGTCGCCTACAAAAATGCGATTCCGGAACTTGATGCAGACAATTACCCGGTTGAATTGGCTGCAGCGCATAATAATTGCGGAGCAGTGCTCATTAACCTGGCGGAGTCGGAAGAAAATCCTGATCGCTTTGAAGAGGCCGTGCGTTCCTACGAGACAGGCTGGAAAGTGTGTATGGAGCAACAACGCCCTGTGCACCTGTCAGTGCTTTGCAGAGTAAACAAGGTGACTGCACGGATTGAGTTGGCTGAAATGAACAATGATACCATTTTAGCAGAAGACGTCGCCGATGAATTCGAACTCATCATGGAATGCTTCCCTCATGCATTACAGCCGCTTTGTTTAAAGCATTGTGAAGAGCAATTCGAACAGGCACAGAAGCTGGCAGGCATTTCTGCCGTCTAACCTCAAAACTACTCGGCTTTGGCTTCCTGCGTTGCCCTAACGCCTAGATGGCCCAGGCCACCTTCTCGACCAGATACCGGTCTCACCTTGTCCTTGTAGTCGTGCGCTTGGTGATACTGCGTTCGCCCTCTGATTTTTTGTGTTTGAGGGGTACGATGAAAAATAAACTCATAATACACATTTACTAGCATGTCTTGCGCATAGAACCCCTTCGGGTTTCATTATGCGTACCCTAACCTTTGTACCAAAGGTTTAGGACAATTTTTGTACCCAAAAAAACCGGGCATACTAGCTAGCCTCACCTGCGCGCGTGACATTTTGAGAAAAATCCGCTTAATATCGCTTATCGCATCCTTGAACTAAATACGTTCCGAAAGCTTGTAGTCGATATTGATAAATGCGCCAATCTCAGCACAGAATTTGACGATACGACCGCCAAAGCCGACATCAGGTACGGTTTCATCCTTATCGATAGACAAGGTTAGTTCGACATTGATTCTCGGGGATAAATTGAGGCCTTTACAGATTTCGATAATCTTATCCTTGGCAGGCTCGATTTTTTTCAGGATGTCATCATCGATGATCTTGTAAATATCTAAATCTTGGGTCTCTGAAGTAATTGTTTCTGTCGAGAATTCCCATGAGCTAATTACGGGCTTATCCAGAGTGCCGCTGGTACCGGCAGCGTTGACTGATGTGGGCTCCAGGCCAATGGCGTTCGTAACTTCGTCAGGGTTAAAGTGATAACCATAGATCCCGAAATATACTCGAGCTTTATTAAATGCCACGGATTGTGTCCTCATCAGTAAATGGTAAATACGGAAGCGGATTATAGCGTATTGGTCAGCTGGATGCGGTTATCGCTGGCGATATTCAGTTGCAGGAACAAATCAGCCTGAAGTTGTTGATTTAATGGAGAGAAAGTCCATTTTATTAGCTATAACAATACCTTATTAAAAAAATATTATGGCAGAATCTGCTTATACGCATGCGTTGCATGATGTAAAGATGATAAGATACTGGACGTTTTTAACGATGGTTTCCGACAGTTAAGGCTGTTGAGAAATGTCGCGCGATAAATAATTTGGTATGTTAGATAAAGGGTGTTGAGGTTTGCCGCCTGAAAAAAAACGAGATCCCAATAACCCGTGCCTGTTTTGTACAGACGCTAAAGGGAAATCTCTGGATCACGAACTTGCGTATAGTGCGCGTGACAGTTTCGCAGTGAGCCCGGGTCATACCCTGGTCATCCCGAAACGGCATGTAGCCGACTTTTTTGACCTGACAACCGAGGAAGTTCACGCCTGTATGGCGTTAATAACTGAGGAGCGAAAGTTACTGGATGAGGAATACAATCCAGATGGCTACAATATCGGTGTCAATATCGGGCCAGCAGCAGGACAGAGTATTTTTCATGTCCATATTCACATCATTCCCCGCTACGAGGGTGATGTTGAGAACCCCCAGGGGGGCGTGAGGCATGTCATTGCAAAGAATGCGCACTACACGCGTTAGATAGTATAATAACGTCAGTTTTAAGTGGGAGGGGCTGACATAGCTGTTTTTTTCCTCCCGTTAATATAGTTAATTTGAAGGAGTGATGATTATGGGTGAATTTACAAGACCTAAGGTTCCAACAGGCGTAACTGAGTATGTGACAACGACACAGAAAGAAATCGTTCCTGGACAATTCCATGTTGGTTACACAACAGAGTGGAAAAGTTTCCAGAAAGAACAGCCATACCAGACGCCTAAGAAGCCTTAAAGCACTGGCTCTAGGTATCAGCCGCGTGACCCAGCTGGGGTTGCGCGGCTTTTTTATGCGTGAAATATCGTTAATGAAATATGTGAAATAGTGAATAGCTGTCAAATTAGACGTGAGTCTGTTTTTTTAATGAAATTTATAAGAAAAAGACTAGGGACGAATCAGCAATTTCGCTATTATTAAATGAAATCTTGTAGCAACGGATAAACAACAATGAAAACAGCCGTCAGGTATCTTTGGGTTTTTCTATGGTTAACCTCGTCAGTCGCCAATGCTGGCTGGGTAAACGCCGATGGTGCCGATGTTGCTGACACGGATGATATGAAGTCATCAGGTGAGCTGATATCCCGCCTGATTTTATCGAACGAGGGCGAAGAGGCATTTCGAAAGCTTGGTACGCCTGCCCGTGGTACGGTGTTTGAGAATAGCAGTAAAGTAAAACGGAATGATCCGTTAACCGTTGCAATCGCTTTTGCAGGCTGTAAAGGCAATGCTAAAGGGAATTGCTATGTGCTGATGCAAGTCACGATTACTCAGCCTGATGGCGAGGTGTATGCAAAACTTCCAGTGACCGAGATGTGGTTTGGCAAACCGGTTCCAGAACAAGGACGGTTAGAGATTGGTAGTAATGTGATTCAGGTGGTCATTGAAGATGAAGAACCACTTGGCAAATACCGTATCGATGCCAAAGTCATGGACAAAATGAGCGGTAAGAAATTGCTCTTAAATGCACACTTCACAGCGACAGAGTAACGCGCTTCTCCTTAATCGCCAACCTTTAACCATGAAATTTCACGTGCGGTTGCCGTGCCGATCACGACGTCTGAAAACCTGCGAGGCATGGTGGAAGTAGAGGCCGAGACAGGTATCCGACCACCCATCAGTTCCGCCTTTTGTTGCGGATAGAGTGGGCGCTTATCTGGGTTTGCATAACCAATTGGGTAGATGGGGGTTGTGGTATTTAAGTCATATTTGTCTGAAGCACCGAGGGTATGCATAAGTTCATGCGCGATTACGATGTTGTTTGATTGTTTATAGCGGGTGCTGGCAAAGGCATGTACGACACCGATTTGACCTTTCGACAACCCAATGGAGTGCGGTAATCGGTTGATGTTCTGTGGGTTATAAAACAACGTATAAACTTTTATATCCGGGTCAGGCCTGGGGTCGGAATTATGTGTCCATGCCCAAAGTCGAAGTTTAAGGCTAAGCAGCATGTTGGCAGGGATAGATGAGTTTGCAGTTGGTGCAGGTGGGATGTCATGCACTTGTGGTGAGAGACTGATATTAAAAGGCTGCTCCTGTAGCTTAAGATAGCGTTTAGCCTGCCTCGTCATGAACCGCTCTATATCATCAAAGCGCCTGTCATTTAGTGAGTCTATATAGCGTTGTGTGCTTTGTGAGCCATCAGCATTGATCGGGTAGATATATACCTCCAATGTGTCTGCCCAGCTTGCCAGATGCAGTGATGTTAGCCATGTCGAAATACCGACGAAAAATAACAGCAGCAGTGCAAAGAGAATTCTTAGCTGTCTAAACATGAGCTAATTACCCGTTTCGAGTGCTTTTCGCATGTCTGATTCAGACACAGGCAGCGTTAAAATGGCATGCAGTGGGAACAGCTCCTCGAGCTTATCGACAAATTTTCGTTCCTCTTTACTGACAAGAACGATGACACGAGTATGTTGTGAGTATTTAGGCAGGCTATGCAACATGACGTCAAGGTTACTCAGGTTGACGCCGGCATAATTATTACCATAACCGTAAAAGAATTCGGCAACAATAAAGTCGGGCTCAAGTTTTAGGTTATTGATGGTCTTACGAAGAGAATTAAAGCGTTTTTCTGTTAGGCCCAGCGATGTGTATAAGCCGGAAAAATCCGGGTGCATGGATGATTCAATAACTGAAAAGATCAAGTGAGTTTTCATACCTACCCGTGCTCACGACATAAAGTTTTTCACGAGTATCAATTGCCACGCACGTTGAGTCAAGCACACAAGGTGGCTTCACGGCAGTAGGTTAAATGTCTTTGAGATACCGAACACGACACGGCTATCTTCAAGTTCACCGAACTGGTCTTCATTTGTGGTTGTGGCAAGCATCGAGATTTCGAAACCATGATACGTTGCAGCTAGAGAGAGCGAATAGTCATTATAATCCTTGATACCAGTGTCTCGACCGAAATCGGTATGAGCAGCACGTACACCAAGCTCAAGGTTATCAAGTAATGGAACTGTCAGGCCCGCTTCATAGTAGTGTTGTTCACCCCCGGTACCTGAATAATCGTCGCTATACCAGTAGCGTGCATCGAACCATTTGTATTGGAGTCCAACGGTGTACTCAGGATAATCAAGATCGCTTTCATTACGATAAGTGTAGTACCAGGCCTGCGCATCAAGACTAATACCGTTTTCAAAACTCTTGCTATAACCTACGTAAATGTCTTCTTCACGGCGGGTATCTGTATCGTAATCGACGTTGGCAAAGAATAAGCCGCCGTAAAAACCGGATTCATGAGCGTAGTCGATACCCAGCCACAAAGTAGGATCGTTATTGGTTTGTGAGACGCCCCTGAACATGTAGTCTGTGGCAAGGAAGGTTGTTGCCGACAGGCTGTGTGGTGATGCAGCAAACACATGTGTTGAAAGTAATAGATAGCAAGCAAGACTAGTACTGAAAGTAAAATAGCGCATGTATTTAGCTCTGTGGATTGTTATTCAGTCGTTTCTATATCGTCTTGAGTATATTCACAGTATTAGTACATGACTAGAAGCCATAACTTATTCGAGGAAATAGAATAGCAGGAGACAATAGTCTCAGGTGTGTCGGCTAGTCCTGAAATCGGTCAGGAAGAATATCTTTCAGTTGTTTACGAGTGTTGCGGAGCAATGTCTCGGTTGTCTCCCAGTCAATGCAGGCATCGGTAACCGATACACCGTACTTGAGTTGCGACAGGTCGTCAGGAATAGGTTGATTACCCCAACCAATATTGGATTCAAGCATAAGACCAATAATTGACTGGTTACCGTGCAGGATTTGTTCAACACAGTTGGCGACAACTTTTTCCTGGTTGGCAGGATCTTTTGCCGAATTGCCATGACTACAGTCAACGGCAATGTTCAGAGGCAAGCCATCAGCACGTAATTCTTGTTCGCATCGTGCGATGTGAGGGGCATCGTAATTCGGTTGACCGCCACCCCCACGCAGCACGACATGGCCGTAGCGATTACCGCGGGTCTTCACTACGGTGCACTGACCCTGCTGATTAATGCCGAGAAAATTATGCGGCTGGGATACAGAGTGAAGGGCGTTAATGGCCACACCGAGGCTACCATCGGTACCGTTCTTAAAGCCGACCGGTGTCGACAGGCCACTGGCCATTTCCCGGTGGGTTTGAGACTCTGTTGTGCGTGCACCAATTGCTGACCAGGTAATCAGGTCAGACAGGTATTGCGGGCTGATAGGGTCGAGTGCCTCTGTCGCCGTTGGGATACCCATCTCGGCAAGTTTGAGGAGCAGCTCGCGTGCTTTGTACAGGCCCTTCTCAATATGGAAGGAATCATCCATATACGGATCGTTAATCAATCCCTTCCAGCCAACTGTGGTGCGTGGCTTTTCGAAGTAGACGCGCATAACGATGTACAGCGTATCGCTGACTTCGGCGGCGAGTTTCTGCAGGCGCTCGGCATAGTCGAGTGCCTGTTCCGGATCATGGATTGAACATGGGCCAACGACAACAAACAGGCGGTGGTCTTTGTGATCGAGAATGTTATGCACGATATCACGTCCGTCCAGCACGGTTTGCTCGGCTGTTTCGGTGAGCGGCAAGGCCTGTTTGACTTCGGCAGGCGTTGGCAGCAGGTCCTGAGACAGGACGTTAATATTGTTGAGTTGCTGTTCGTGCATTACTTGGAACCAGGCTTGATTATCTCGAGCGATCAGTCATAAAGCCGCGCATTTTACCTGATTTTTCTGGGCTTTGCGCGAGATTCTAGTAATTATTCAATGAACATTAGCGTTGCAACAGGCTTTAGCGGAAAGGCAGGGGGCCTAGAATAAGAAAAGGCCCCTCTACAGGAGCCTTTTCAGATAGGTAATAATGACGATATCTAACGATACAGGCCACTTTCATTGGCACGTTCTTCCTGTTCGACCTGTTTCAAGACCAGCTTGAGCGCCTCGAGGTAAGGTACGGTGCCGTTATTACGGATAATCTTGCGGCCCTCGGCACTGTGGGCGTATTTAATGAACTTATCGACTTCCTTGTACTGTTTACCACCGCGATTCATAGCGATATACAGGGGGCGATAGAGCCCGTAGTCACCCTTACGGATATTGTCATAGCTTGGCTCTTTGCCATCGAGCTTAAGGTTTTTCACCTTACGTTTACGGGCAGAGCTGATACCTGTCACGCCAATCGCATTCACATCTTTGACGACCGCTTTTTCAAGTGGGCCGGAGGATTTGACGAATTCTGTGGCTTTAAACTCTTGATTATAATTAGCAAAAACCAGTTTACGCAGGGCGCGACCCACACCTGATATCTTGCCTTTACGCGCCATCAGGCGAATCGGTGCATCATTGCCACCAAGTTGCTTCCAGTTAGTGATTTTGCCTAGATAGAGACCACGGATCTGGTCGAAACTGATGTTCTGTACTGGGTTGTCCGGGTGTACGATAACCACCAGGGCGTCCCATGCGACAGGTTCGAGTATGGCGCGTCCTTCTTCACGTGCCGAACCGATCTTGTAGCGACAGGAACCACCCATATCAGCGTCGTTGGAGGCAACATCACGGATACCACGGGTTGCACCACCGCCCTGTAATTCGATGATGACACCGGTTTTCTTCTGGTAGGCCTGCGCGAGTTCCGTCATGAAGGCCTTTTTAGAAATACCACAGCCTACCCATTTCAATGTCACGGGGTCTGCAGCGACGGCCTGTCCCAGATTGAGTAACAGCCCGATTGATAACAATGCAACGATCGATTTCATGTCCTTACCTCTTTCCCAACGGTGTAAATTGCAATGTTTATTGTTGTTTTGTTTACGAAGTATAGTGTTATTTAGAGACAATTAAACCTATAAGGTTCAAAAACAGGAAGGTTTTTTTAGTTCAGTTTACGGTTGTGCGCGTGCCAGCGCTGATCTGCTTAGAAATCAATCCGATGACCCATTAATTGCCCGGCGGCGTGCACGGTCAGCCTTTTCGAGTGCAGTGCGTATTGATGGCCAGGTCTGCATTGCCAGCTCAACATCAGCGCGTTTCAGGCTGTAGAGGGTACACGGGGTAACTGCCTGTACCGAAGCGCTACGCGGTTCTGCATGTAAAAGTGCCATTTCACCAAAAAAATCACCGGCCATCAGGCTGGCAAGATCGGTGGTTTGGTCCTTTTCTTTCCGTGATACGCGTACTACACCGCGGGCAATCATGAACAGACTATCGCCGCGCTGACCCTGTCGAATAATGTATTCTTGCGCGGGTATACTCTGGCTACGCATGTGTCCGGCCAGCGCGGTAAAGTCATCTGCAGGTATATTGGCGAAGAAAGGCACTTTTCTGAGTAACTCCTCCGGTTCTATCTTAAGCCGTGTAATGTCCTGGCCACGTAATGCCCAGAGTTGTTGTTGGAGCACCTGCTGAATCTCATCAGCGATGGCACAGGGGATGGCACCTGTCTCAGCTTGTGCAGAAATGGTCGTGATTTCAGCAAGCAAGGTGAGGCGACGGCCAAGGCGCACTTGCATGGTATTGACAAATTCCGGGTATAGCCCGGCCATTTGGTCCATAAACTCCTGGGCCATGGCATACCAGTGCCTGTAACGCGAGCGTACTTCACTGACCACAGATTCATCATGTTCAGCGGGGTCGATATTATCCAGGTGCTCAAGAACGTGTTGTGCAGATTGGTAGTGACCCCAGGCCTGCTCATAGACCCGTGATATATGTTTCAGTCGTAGCCGCTCTGTAAAACGTGATAGTCCGGGGATTTGCTTAAGAAAGCGATACAGCATGTCGCGAAGGTGCTGTTGAGGCAGTAAATGTTGTTGCACAGACTCGTAGTCGCCATGGATACGAATAGTATCCATTTGTAGGGCCAGGATCAGTAATAGGCCGCGGAAGGTATCTTCGCTGATATGCCCTTTATTAAAAAGCTCAATATAGATGGCTTTTTCTTCTGATAAGCAGCGTAGATAGAGCAGCTTTATTTCTTCGACGGTATCGAGTTCCTGTTCACGTAACTGGATAAGTGCCTGCCGGGCATCTTCGAGCTCAGATTCGTATTCGTGTTGCAGGCGGTTAGCGATTGGTGCTGAAAATAGTCCACCTTTTTGTAACTCGGGTAGACGTTGCAGGGCATTTTGACGCGCTTGGAGCAGCCCTTCTGCTTCGGCGATACGGTCTGAAAGTGGAGGGCGATCGAGCCCCAGTTTTTTTACCAGGATCTCGATAGTCAATCCCTGGACCAGCAGGGTAAACAAGACCGCCCCCATCACAACCGCAACCAGTGTGTCCGAATGTGGAAACTCGGGTAGGCTGAGTACGATCGCAAGCGCAATCGCCCCGCGTAACCCCCCCCAGTACATGACCGTTTGGTAACGCCTGTCTGCGGAGATTGAATGAGGCAGGCGGTTGACCATGGGAATAAGGCCATAGACAACAAACGCACGTGAAATCAGCATCGCCAGCAATACCCAGGCGAGAATGTCGGATGTCTGTAATAGGGCAGCCAGGTCAACCCTTAAACCCACCATTAAAAAGATGAGCGCCGTGGCAACAAAGGCCATGTATTCCCAGAAATGATCGACATAGTGCCGGACATCCGGTGAGATTTTCATTCTTCCCCAGCTACCCAGAGTAAGGCCTGCTGCAACCGTGGCCATCACGCCACTGACATGGAAAAACTCTTCAGCAATCAGGAAAGAAGCATAGGCGAGTATGGTTGTTAGTGTGGTTTCGATATAGGTATCTTCACGGACTTTACCGAGCACATAGCCAATTAACAGTCCCAGCGCAATTCCAACAACCAGGCCACCTATAAAGACACCTGCAAACTCGATCGTGCCATGGAATACAGTATCCGTGGAAAACCCGGTCGTGGCGACGATAATTGTTACGAGTAGACGGGACAGCACGATCGAGGTGGCATCATTAAAAAGGCTTTCGCCTTCGATAAGTATAGTCAGCCGTTGAGGCGCACCGAGTTTCTTGAAAAGTGCAATAACGGCAACCGGATCAGTCGCACTGAGGATTGCACCGAGCAGTAAGCACACAGTCAGCGGCAGGCTGGTTGCGTAGTGAACGATGAAACCGATGATAATGGTCGATAGCAGGAGACCGGGCACGGCCAGTGTCAGGATTGGCCACATATTTTTGCGTAATTGCCGTGCATCGAGATTAAACGACGACTCGAAAATAAGAGTGGGCAAAAAGACATAAAGTATAATATCCGGGGAAAGCGTCAGGCCTTGCAGGGGACCAAGTAGCTGGGGGAAATGGCCGGATAGCCAGGATAACAACATGCCAATAACAACCAGCACGACGGTAAACGGTAACTTGATGCGTTTTGTCAACGCGAGTGTTGCCGCGGCGATCAGTAGCAAGCTGATAATGCCGGCAACGTCGAGTGCCAGGGTTGAAGAATGTTCCATGACGTGTGGCCGTTCTCCTTGATCCATAGAGCAACGATGTGTGACTGCTACCATTTATTGAAGTGAATCACTGTATGCAGACCGGTCAATTGTTACGCTGGATGATGTTGGCGTCAAGATGACTGGATTTTAGTGGTAGTAATAGAGGGGCGAGAGAGCGCCGTGGCCACGCCGAAGTGGGCCTGTCACGTTGCGCCCTGGATACAATGACAGCCGAAGCGGAGATGATAGCAGCGCTTAATGAATGCTGTCGTTAGATACGTTAGCCATCTGCTGGGTCAGTTTCTGCGCCATCGGCAAGGGGGAGGTCAATCCAGAAAGTTGTTCCCTGTTCAGGTTGGCTGTTAAAACCAATATCGCCGTGCATGAGTTCGATCAGGTTCTTGCAGATGGTCAGACCGATACCACTGCCCTCTATAAAATCTTTATGCTTGATTCGTTCAAAGGGTTTGAATATTCGTTCTGCATCATCGCTATGGATACCAATACCCGTATCAGCAACAAATATACGCAGATGGCTCGGCGGCATGAGCTTGTAGGAAAGTGTGATTTGACCATTATTGTGGTTGTACTTGATGGCATTAGAAAACAGGTTAGTCAAAACCTGGAGAGTCCTTGCCTTATCAGCGTATACGTCGGGCAGGCTATTTTCAGGGAGCATATCGTTGATCGTAATTGATTTTTCATCCACCAATGGATACATCATCTTTTTTAATTCTTCGGTAACAGATTGGATGTTGAAACGCGTCAGGTCGATATTGAAGTTCCCACTACTCATATGCGAGATATCAAGAATCTGGTTTATCAGGGTGAGGAGTAATTGCCCTGCATTATTGATGTGACCGACATACTCGTCCTGAAGAGGTTGCAGGGGTTCATCGGGCGTAATTTGCATGAGCTGGCTAAAACCAATGATCGCATTTAAAGGTGTGCGCAGTTCATGACTCATTTGTGACAGGAAGATATCCTTCGATTTGTTGGCACGAACAGCTTCATCGCGTGACTCTGAAAGCTCTGTTGTACGTTTCGCAACGAGGTCTTCCAGGTGGTGACGATATTGGGCAAGTTCATTTTCTGTATGTCGTCGTTGCGTAATATCCTTGAACGTGATGACAGAACCAATGGGGATCCCCTTATCTGAGATCGGATAGGAGTGATACTCAACAGGGATAGCATGGCCATCGGTATGCCAGAAATATTCAGAATCGCGGTTGATTTCCTTGTTGTTTAGATTGGCCATCACAAGTTGGCATTCCTCGGGTTCGATCCGCGAGCCATCAAGACGTTTTGAATGAATAGTTTCGTGCATGTTCTTGCCGATCACGTCGGAGAGGTTTGCGAAGCCAAGTTCGCGTGCGCAGGCCGGGTTCGCATAGCTGCAAATACCCTGCATATTCACCGTATATATGGCCTCGCCGGTGGAGTTCATGATGCGATTAATCTGGGTGGTATTCACATCAAGTTGATCGATCATCTTGTCGAGGTTAGATGTGCCTGCGGTGCTATCTTCTGGTTGTGAGAATTGCCCTGAAATGGCAATCATGCGTGCAATTGGGCGTGTAATTTTATTCTCAAGAACGCGGTAAAAGAACAACAGCAACATTAACAATATGACACCAACACCGATAAGTGTGTAACGCTGATTTGTTTGTAGTGATTGCTGGAGATTGTTGATGGATGTCTGGGTATCTAATTCAATGTAATCAAGTAATTTATTCAGGTTATCAAGCAGAAGTTTGTCACGATTATCGACAAACTCGCTTGCGGCAACTTCAGGATCAATATCAGTACTGTTAAAAATACTCAGCGCCTTGCGTAGAGCAAATGCTGTGTTCGAAAGTTGTTGTTTGGACAGGGTTATGTACTCGCTTACTTTTTGCGAATGTTGTCCACGGGTACGTAAAGCTTCCAGGTTCAAGAGTGTTTTACGTTCTGCCGCATAGTAGTTTTGTAGGTATTCATAGTATTTTTCCGAATCCTTACCCTGGATAAGCAGATCCTTGAAGTTGGCCATCTGGATATGGGCATTTTCAAAAAGCTGTTCGGCCAAGTTGAGTTTATTGTTTGAACTCGCTTGTAAGGCCTGGATTTGTTCATAGTTATCCTGGTATGCAAGTGTGATATATGCCGAGGCTGCCAGCACAGACAGCATTGATAACAGGAAAAAAACCGCGACAAAGGGTCGATAGCCGAATTTAAACAAGTTCACTGCGAATAGTTACCATGGATTGAATTTAAAAAGAAACTCACCGGCGACCTTGTGTGAGGCAATGATGTTACGACCTTCACCCTTGGTGACAAACTGAATAAACTTTTTCGCGGCAGACATATTGGTTTGAGGATGTTTATCAGGGTTAATACTGATTACGCTGTAGGTATTGATCAGTTCTGGATCACCTTCATGAAGTATCTCCAGTTTGAACAGGTGCTTGTTTGCCAGCCAGGTACTTCGGTCGGTCAGGGTATAGGCGTGTTGCTGATCAGCAATCAATAGAGCCTTTTTCATACCGGCGCCAGCTTCGAAATACCAGAGACCAAAAGGTGCGATACCAGCACTTTGCCACAACGAAAGTTCTTTCTTGTGTGTACCAGAGTCATCACCACGCGATACAAACTGGTTTTGTTGTTGATTAATTTTTTTCAGTGCAGCACTGACAAGCTTGGTGGGTTTGATTCCCGCCGGGTCATTGGGAGGACCAACAATAATGAAATCGTTGTACATGACGGTAATACGTTGAGTACCATAGCCGGCCTTGATAAATTGTTTCTCGGAGTCGGGTGCATGCACGAAGAGGATATCAGCCTTGCCGAGGCGGCCTGCCTTGAGGGCCTTGCCTGTACCGGTGGCATGCGCTTCTACGAAAATTCCGGATTGTTTCTCAAATGCCGGGATAAGCTTGGCTGCAAGTCCACTGTCACGGACCGTGGTCGTTGTATAGAGGCGCAGTGTCTTTGTTTCTGCTACGGCCGTCGAGACTGTCAACATAAGCAGAAGCAATAAGAAGAGTTTTGGTAGGTTGTATTGTAGAAATAACTTCATATTCGAGCCCATTACATCACCCCTCATATACTTACTCTATTATCTTATTATTAAGATAGTAAAAGGTTTTTCTAGTTATATTATTGATTTGGATCATGCCTGTCAGATTTAATTCTTAATTCTAGCGTTCAGGCTGGAGTTGTATAGTCGAATAAAGCCATAAATAAAGTACACCTATTTACTTCATGTTCTATCGCCTGTTTTTAAAGCATATAGTGAAAAGTATTCAGCAAGCATGCTACCGGCTTGTAACTGTGACAGGCGTATATTCCAGACTAGAATTATGCTTTTTGTTTTCTAACTATAGTAATATTCGCCTGCTTATGTGAACACGATATCCTGATGACGAAACACCCAAATAGTGTAGTTGGCCCACTCGATGATTATGCCCTGATTGATTTCGGCAAGGGGCGTAAGCTGGAGCGTTTCGGAAAGTATCTGGTCGAACGGCCGGCGCCCCAGGCAAATGACAAACAGAGACGCGCTGACTGGCAGCCAGACTGGGTATATAGCGGCAGTCGCGTCACGGATGGTGAGTGGCTTGCCCAGCGTGAGGGGTTATCGTCACAGTGGTCGGTTCGAATGGCCGGGCAAATAATGCATTGCCGACTGGGGAAAGGTGGCCAGTTGGGTATATACCCCGAACATGTCGCGTGTTGGCAGTGGGTTAGAGAATGTCTCGAGGGCTGCCATATCGATGGATTGAAAGTACTCAACTTGTTTGCCGGGACAGGCGGTGCAACGCTTGCGGCCGTGCAGGCAGGTGCACAGGTGACCCATGTTGATGCACAGGCCTCTCAAATAGAGCTGGCGCGTCTGAATGTAGGCGAAAAGGGCGCGCGCTTTATAAAAGAAGACGTCATGACCTATGTTGGACGTATGCTACGTAAGGGTGAGCGTTATCATATGGTGATTATGGACCCGCCTAGTTTTGGCCGTGCGGGCAAGGGCAAGGGCAAGGTCTGGGATATACGCAGCGACCTGCAGCCACTTATAAAACACCTACCACAGCTCGTAACGCCAGATTGCCGTGGCATTTGGGTTTCTTTACATACGCCTGATATCAATGCCGAAGGAATTGCGGGTCTGCTAGACCATGAAATGCAGGCTAACGCAGTGCCATTACAACTCGGCATTGCGACAAAACAAGGCGAACTGCTCGACTCGGGCGTTGCTGCGACCTGGTAAAATGACGATTGTCCTGATGCTGATATGAGCACATATTCACCAATTGGTGCACCCTAGATAAAACGCTGTGATAGCGTTATTCGTGACTTGGCGCTTTGCTCACAGGGTTCAAATATCTCAGGGTGTAAGCATGTGCAGTGTGTCGTTCCCAGTGAATAGCGATAAAGCCAAATGTATTATGGTTATGGAAAAAGTAAAGCGTAGTGGCTTAACGCTTCCAGTATGTACCCTTGATAGACAACTCAGTCTTATGTGTTTGCAACGGCAGGGGGAAGTGTAAAGAAAAACTCAGTGCCTCCACTTTCGGGGCAGAAAAAATCTATCACACCGTCGTGCTGGTGGATAATGGCTTCACATATGGACAGGCCGAGTCCCGTACCGCCGGGATGAGTGTTATCAAAGGTCTTGCTTTGGCTGAACTTCTCAAATATCGACTCACGGAATGCCGAACTAATACCGGGGCCATCGTCAGTGACACTTATTCGTATTTGGTCATCAGCCTTTTCAGCTTTTAGCTTCACGATGCCATCTTGTGGAGAAAATTTAGCTGCATTAGACATGAGGTTCGACATGACCTGCATGAGCCGACTGTGGTCAGCATGAATATTTAAACTATCGTCACAGTCAAGGATGGAAAATTGGACACCAAGCTTGATGGCCATGCCATTATTTTCATTCACTGCCCGTTCTAATAATTCGCAAACATCAATGGTCTCTTTGTAATATTCCATCTTTCCCGATTCCAGTTTCTCGATGTCAAGAATATCGTTAACAAGAGAAAGAAGCCGATCAGTATTGCGGCTAGTAAGCTGAATCATTTCCATGATTTTTTCGGGTACTTCGCCAAGGACGCCGCCCTCAACCAGGCTGAGTGAACCTGAAATAGAGGTTAGTGGGGTTCGTAATTCATGACTGACCGTGGATAAAAAATTAGATTTCATTTGTGAAAGGTTTTCAGCAACCGCCCTGTCATGTTCGGCCTGGGACTTCATTTGGCGCAATTGCTTCTCACGGTTTACTGACGCGCTGACATTTTCAATCTGGATCATGCAGTGGTGTTGATCATCGACAATCATTACTGGCGTGATACTGATGGCCTGTTGTACAGGTTCATTATTTTTCCTCGGGTCATATAAAGGGAAAGGCGTCTTGTTCAGGGCTTGAGAAAGGAAAGAAGAACTGCCTTGGCGAATAGCTGAACCCACAGCGTTATGGATACGGTTACTGACCATTTCAGGGAATAATTCAAACAGGTTCTTGTTCAGGGCATCTTTTTTACTCACTGAGCTGTGTTGTTCAAGCCAGCTGTTCCAGTAAAGCACCTTGTGGTTATCGTCAACAATAATGATTCCGAATACGCAGGCATCAAGAATAGATGTGGTTGGCATATGCTGCATAATCGTGTTTGATGCAGACATTGTACTGCTCAAGAAACGGCTTCCTCGATGATGCCGGCA
>Ga0316207_10001994_pt1 | contig 22437 bp, 23 predicted proteins | sample 6weekpyrite_MG_FD_204943 | JGI IMG/M metagenome (GOLD analysis project Ga0316207, IMG submission 204943) | Microbial mat bacterial communities from mineral coupon in-situ incubated in ocean water Damariscotta River, Maine, United States -... | ecosystem: Environmental > Aquatic > Marine >...
ATGTCGGCCAATCGGTCGATGGCATCCGGTCGCGGGTGCGCCGGCATCTGACCTCGGCGCGCTCGGACATCATCGCCAATCGCATGATCGATGTCTGGGAAATCGCCTATGTGATGGCCTGGCCGGTAGAGGATCGCGCCCAGATCGGCCCGTTGGAAGCCTGTCTTTTCGCCCGGTTCGATGCCGAAAAACAGCTGATGAACGGCAAGGCGATGAGTTTTTCGGGCGCGCTGGAGTTTGCCCTACCCGCGCCATCGCGGATACAGGTGATCGAGGAAGATGAGCGTCAGGACCGGCTGTCGCCTGCGCTGCGCCTGCCGCGCCAGATCGCGCAATATATGGCGCTGGTCGATTACATCCAGACCGTGAAGAACGAGGCGCATCTGAAACGCTCGCTCAAGGCGCATTTCGACCGGCTGGTAGCCTATCATCAGACGTTTCTGGCATGAGCGCCCGGCAAAACCGTGTGCGCCCGACCGGTGAGATCGTGGCCGAGCCGGTTCGCGGCATGTTCATGGGCAATCGCGGGATTTTGCACGATGACGCGGGGGCGCTTGGGCTGTCGCGGTGGAAACATCCGCATTGGGTAACCTGCGTTTTGGACTTCAAGGGCCGACACCGGCAGGTGATGCGGCCGAAGAATTATACCGAGCTGTTTTTTCTCGATGAGGCGGTGGCGCTGGCGGCGGGCCACCGGCCCTGCGCGGAATGCAGGCGGGCCGATTTCAACGCCTTTCGCAGGGCGTTTGGCTCTGATCTGCGCGCGCCCGAGATCGATGCGATCCTGCACCCGGCCCGCGTCGATCGCAGATCCCGGCACCAGATCCGCCATGCGGCCGCTGTGACCGATCTGCCCGATGGCAGTTTCATCCTGCATGAGGGCGCGGCGCATTTGGTTCAGGGGGCCTGCATCCGGCCATTTTGCCCACCGGGCTATGGCCCCGCACGCCCGCGCCCGCGTGGCGAGGTGACGGTTCTGACCCCCAAGCCGACGCTCAGGGCGTTGCAAAACGGATACCGCCCGGTCCTGCATCGCAGCGCGGACCCCGGGGCTTTAACCGCGTCTTAACCATCGCCGCGCCAGTCTTGCGCCCATGATGCGCGCCCTCGTCTTTTTCCTTTTCCTTGCTGCCTGCGCCCCGCAAACCACGCTGGAAACCACCGATAGCGGGCTCTCGGGGCGTATCACGGATCAGGTGCGCATTTCGGACCATCCGCATCACGTTCTGATGGGCCATGTTCTGATTGCCGCGCGCGGCGATGCGGTTACCCGCGCGCTGGTGATCCAGCAACGCCGCGACGGCGTGCACCGGCTGCGCATTGCCGAGGCCTGGCAACAGGGCCGCGCGCTGCCCTACCGCGCGCTCAACCCGCGTCTTGGCTGCATCCGGGGCCAGTGCCGCGACAATGCCGTGGGGTTTATCTCGTTCAGCGCCGCAATGCTGGAACGTGCCGCGCGGGACGGGTTTTCCGCCACCCTGATCGGCCCTGAGGGGGCCATTCAGATTACCGCGCCGCCGCAGATTTTCGCCCAGGCCCTTGCGCCACCCTGACACTCCGCCCATCCTTGGCCTTGATGACAGACACTATCACCCAGATGCTTGCCGATCAGGCCGCCGCCGAGGCCCCGTTTGCGCATTTCCCCGATGAAATGCCCTCTGCCCGCAACTTGAGCGCGCCTGTGATCGCCCCGGGTGGCGCGCAGGAAGATGCCGCATTCGATGATTTCGCCGCCCGCAGCCGCAACCTGGCGCGGGGGTTTGCTGGCCAGCCCCGGCTGCATCTGGTCCATGCCCAATGCGTGACCCTGCTGCGCCGCCGCGACCCGCCTGCGGGCATCACGGCCCTCTTTCATCGCCTCTGGGCCGAACATGGCGGCGACATGGCAGCGGCGCTGCCGCTGCGCTGGCTCATTTCGGCGGCCACGACATTTGCCGATCACGGGGCCACCGCGTCTGAGCGTCAGGCGGGCGAAGGCCTGTCGACGCTTTTCGCAATGCTGAAACTGTCCGAGACCGAGCGACTTTTTTCCGGCTTTGCACCCGAGACCCCCTTTCGCCCCGGGCGCAGCCAGCGCCCGCTGCCGATGTCGATGCAGCCCTTTGCCATCCATGGCGGCGATCTCGACCGGGCGCTTTTGGCCCGGATCTGGCGCGCCGGGACCGCGTCGCCTACCACCGATGCGTTGACCCGGCGATTGCTCTGCGCGCTGATGGATGAACCGCGTGGCCTCTTTGCCCGGCTCATTGCAATGCGACAGCGGCGCAACAGCCCCTAAGCCCGTGTAAAACCGGCATTTGACGATGATCCTCAATTGCGATAGGCCGTTGCGCAGCCGCACGATGTGCGTGCGGCGAAGACGCGGAGCGCGCAGTGCGGGACATGCGCTCCAATGACCCAAACGGGCCGCGGCCCGTCAGACTGGACGCATATGACCAAATTTACCGACCTCAACCTTAATCCAAAGGTTCTGAAAGCCGTATCCGAAGCTGGATATTCCGAGCCCACGCCAATTCAGGCCGGGGCCATTCCCCCCGCTCTTGAAGGGCGCGACGTTCTGGGGATTGCGCAAACAGGCACCGGCAAGACCGCCGGTTTCGTGTTGCCGATGATCACCGCGCTGGCGCGTGGCCGCGCCCGCGCCCGGATGCCGCGCAGCCTGGTGCTTTGCCCGACGCGCGAACTGGCCGCCCAGGTGGCGGAGAATTTCGACACTTACGCAAAATATGTGAAGCTCAGCAAAGCGCTTTTGATCGGCGGGGTCAGCTTCAAGGAGCAAGATCAGCTGATTGACCGGGGCGTCGATGTGCTCATTGCCACGCCGGGCCGGCTGCTGGATCATTTCGAGCGCGGCAAGCTGATCCTCTCGGACGTCAAGGTGATGGTGGTCGATGAGGCCGACCGGATGCTCGACATGGGGTTCATTCCCGATATCGAACGCATTTTCGGCCTGACGCCCTTTACCCGCCAGACCCTCTTTTTCTCGGCCACGATGGCCCCCGAGATCGAGCGCATCACCAATATGTTCCTGTCCAACCCGGCCCGGATCGAAGTGGCGCGGCAGTCCTCGACCTCCGAGACCATCACCCAGAAGATGGTCGAATTTCGCCCCACACGCCGCGACCAGACCGCCAAGCAGAAACGCGAGATGCTGCGCGCCATCATCAACAGCGAGGGCGAGGGCTGCACCAACGCCATCATCTTCTGCAACCGCAAGGTTGATGTCGATGTGGTCGCCAAATCGATGAAGAAACACGGCTTTAACGCCGAGCCTATCCACGGCGATCTGGATCAGTCGCACCGCACCCGGACGCTGGACGGGTTCCGCGATGGCACCATCAAATTTCTGGTGGCCTCGGATGTCGCGGCGCGCGGGCTCGATATACCCAATGTGAGCCATGTGCTGAACTATGATGTGCCAAGCCATGCCGAGGATTACGTGCACCGCATCGGGCGCACCGGGCGCGCCGGGCGCAAGGGTACCACGGTGATGATCTCGGTGCCCTCTGATGCCAAATACCTGGGCGCGATCGAGGCGCTGATCGGTCAGCCGGTGCCGCGGGTCGATCCGCCCTGGTTGCCCGGCGGTGGGGCCTCTGAACCCGCCCCCGAAGCCGCCGCAAACGATGAAAAGCCAGCCCGCAAGCCGCGCCGGTCCTCGCGCAGCCGCAGCAAGGACGAAAGCGCCCCTGTGGTCGAGGCCCCCGCCGAGCCGGCGAGCCAAGACAAGCCGCAACCTGCGTCAAACCGCGGCAATGACCGGCGCAAGAATGCCCGTGGCGGGCGCGATGGTGGCAAACGCTCAGGCACGGTTGGTTTGGGCGACCGGCTGCCCGATTTCATCGCCCTGAGCTTTGACGAGCGGCGTGGCCGCCCGGCGATTTGGGAGATAGAGGCAGAGGCCGAAGCATCGACGGAGCCGGAGCCCGAGGTAGAGGCCACAACGGCCGAGGCGGACGTGGTAACGGATGTGCAGGAAACGGTGACAGAAGCCGCCGCACCCGAGCCCGCCACGGAAGAAAAGCCCAAACCCAAGCGCCGATCGCGGGCCAAGAAAAAGCCCGCCGAGGCCGCACCGGCACCTGAAGACGGCAGCGAAGACGCCGCCTGAAGCATTCCGCCATGGACCCGCAGCACGGGGGTTCGTGGCGGGATCCTAGTCGATCAGCTGGTCACCGCGCCTGCCTGCCCGTTCATGATGGATGGGCAGGGTGCGGCCATAAAGCTGCCGGGTGCGTTCGGGCGCGCCGACCATGTCGGGCTCTTCGACATAGGAAAATATCGCCACATAGCGCCGCCCGCCGCGCAGCGGCGCGACCCGGTGCAGCGAATACCGGCCACGAAAAAGCTGCAGGTCGCCGGGGGCCAGCGACAGCACCCGCACCGCCTGTGACGTGCCATCGAGCACGCGCGACACCTCGGCGAAATTCTCATCCCCGTCGCGAATGCCCGGCGCATATTCAAAGCACCCGCCCTCATCCGCATTCTGGATCGCCAGCGTGACGGTGAAATTATTGGTATCGAAATGCCAGGGAAATCCGTTTCCGGTTTCGGCCATGTTCACGATCACATCGGCCAGCGGATCGCCGTACCGATAGAAATTGTCCGCCTGCAGGCATTCGCGGATGAAATCGTCAAACCCGGGCGCGTTATAGACCGATCGCAGCGGGCCATCTTCGGCGAAATTGTCGGCCGCGATAAAGGCGTTCGAGCGATCAAAGAACTGCCGGCGCGGATCATCGGGAGGCAGGCTGGGATCGTCCTTAGTGAAATAGGCATTGGTACGGCTTTGGCTGCGGAAACCAGCACCCGAGACGCGGTCAGCCTCAGCGCCAAGCGCCGCGACACCCTTGTCGGTCAAGAACCCTTTGAGAACCGCACAGCCATCGCGGGCCAGATCGGCGCGCACCGCCGCCAGAACAGCGTCGCGGCCCAGGCCGGGCGCGGCAATCGGATAGCGGTTGAGATCGATCAAATCGCGCGGTTGCCAGGCCATCGCCCCCCCCCCTGCCGTTTCCCACAGCAGGGGCCGGATCGCGCGCGCCGTCTTGCCCGATTGCGCCGCGCCCTGGTCGTTTTTGGGAGCGGCCCCGCCTCTCAGCCCGCCATCAGGCGCGAGGTGATCACCGTCACCTCGGGTTTGCGCCCGATCTCTGAGACGCAGACCTGCCGCACGGCGCGTTTTACCGCCTCTTCCAGCTTGTCGTCATCGCCCACGGTCCGGTCCTCCAGACGCGGCAACAGCTCGGCCAGGTGATCCTCAAGCATGTCCTGCAGGCTTTCGCCCCGGCCCACCGTCTCGGGCAGCCCGCGCAGGCTGACCCAGCAATCGTCAAAGAGTTCGTCATCCTCATCGACAATCAGCGCCACGATCACCAGCCCGTTCAGCGCCAGCTTCATCCGGTCGCGCACCACGCCGTCATAGGCCCCAATGACGCGCGAGCCATCCAGATAGCTGCGGCTGACCTCGATATTCTCAACCACGCCCGGCGCATTTCCCGACAGTTCGACCAGCGATCCGTTTGGCGCGAGGATGGCGGAAACGCCGCCTTCGCCCGCCACCCGGACATGTTCGCGCAGATGCCGGTGTTCGCCATGATTGGGCACCAGAACCTGCGGCTTGACCAGCGCGTGCATCCGTTCCAGATCGGGCCGGTTGGCGTGGCCCGAGACGTGGAAAAACCCGCTTTGTTCATCGACAATCTCGACGCCCTGTTCGCTCAACGCATTCTGGATGCGCGCGACGCCGACCTCATTGCCGGGAATGGTCTTGGAGGAAAAGAGGAAGAGATCGCCCTCTTTCAACCGATGGCCCAGATATTTGCCGCGGCTAAGCTGGGCCGAGGCCGCGCGGCGTTCGCCCTGGCTGCCGGTCACGATCAGCATCAGGTTTTCGCGCGGGATCTGGGTGGCATCCTCGGGGCTGATGGTGGCCGGGAAATCGCGCAGCACGCCGGTTTCCACCCCCGCCGTCACCATGCGTTTCATCGCGCGGCCCATCAACACGATGGTGCGCCCCGATGCCTTGCCCGCCTCGGCCAGCGTTTTCAGCCGCGCGATGTTGGAGGCAAAGGTCGTGGCCACAACCATGCCGCGCGCGCCTGCCACCAGGTCGGTGATCGGGCCGGGCAACTCGCTTTCGCTGCGGCCGGCATGGCGGGAAAACACGTTGGTCGAATCGCAGATCAGCGCCCGGACCCCGGATTTGCCGATCTCCGCCCACATCTCCGGATCAAAGGGTTCGCCCACACGCGGATCGGCGTCGATCTTGAAATCACCGGAATGGACCACGCGGCCCCCGGGGCTGTCGATCACCAGAGCCGAGGCCTCGGGGATGGAATGCGAGGTCGGCGCGAAACCCACGGTAAAGGGCCCTGCGGTCACGGTGTCGGGCCATACCGGGGCCTCGACGATCACGTCGGGATCTGCGCCTGCCTCCTCCAGCTTGCGCCGGGCGTGATAGGCGGTAAAGGGGCGGGCGAAAACCGGGGCCTTGAGATGCCGATAGAGATGGCCCACGGCACCGACGTGATCCTCATGCGCATGGGTGATAAAGATACCATCCAGCCGGTCGGCGCGTTCCGCCAGCCAGGCGATATCGGGCAGGATCAGATCGACACCGGGCGTGCCGTCCATATCGGGAAAGCTGACCCCGATATCGACCAGGATGAAGCGTTCCTTGCCTGCCGGCCCGTAGCCATAGACATAACAATTCATCCCGATCTCCCCCGCGCCACCGAGGGGAAGGTATATCAGCCGTGCAGCACTGCTCATGTCGCGGTGTTTTCCTTGTTGTATTTGTAAATCACGGTCAGTCCGTGGATCGTCAGATCGTCTTCGATCAGGTCAAATAGCACATCGCCCTGCGAGAACAACGGCGCAAGCCCCCCGGTGCCCACAATCCGCATCGGCTTGTCATATTCGGCACGGATTTTGTCGGTGATGCCGTGGATCAACCCGACATAGCCCCAGAACACGCCCGATTGCATGCAGGTGACGGTGTTGGTGCCGATCACGGCCTGCGGTTTGGTGACATCGACATGCGGCAGGGCGGCGGCGGCATGGTGCAGCGCCTCAAGGCTCAGGTTGACGCCCGGCGCGATGGCCCCGCCGACATAGGCCCCGTCATGGGCGACCACGTCAAAGGTGGTGGCGGTGCCGAAATCGACCACGATCAGATCGCCGCCATGGCGGTCAAAGGCGGCGGCCGTATTGACCAGCCGGTCGGGGCCTACCTGTGTGCCCGCATCGACACGTGGGTCCACGGGCAACAGGCAATCGGGTTTGCCCACGACGATGGGTCGGCAGTCGAAATAGCGATCGCAGAATACACGCAGGTTGAACACCACGCGCGGCACGGTCGATGAGATGATGGCATCGGTGATTTCAACGTCCAGCTTTTTGTGCGCCATCAGGGTCGACAGCCAGACGAAATACTGATCCGCCGTGCGCTGATGTTCCGTCGTGGTTCGGAAGGTCGCCAGAATCTGGTAACCGTCCCAGATCGAAAAGACGGTGTTGGTATTGCCGGTATCAATCGCCAGAAGCATATCTGCCCCCTTCATGTCGTCAGAAAAAGATCTCGGCCGCGGCGATGCTCCGCGGGCCCTTGGCCGTGTGCAAGACCAGGTTGCCAGCCGCATCGATGGTCTCGAACCGGCCTGTCATAGTCTCGCGCATCGTACGCGCCGTGACAGTTTCACCCAAGCGCGCCGCCCCGGCCAGCCAGGCCGTGCGAATGGGCTCAAACCCGTAGGTGGTAAATGTGGCCTCGTGGCGGGCATAGGCGGGGGCCAGCAGGTCGAGGAACTCCTCGGGCGTGACCAGTGCCCCGGTTTCCGAGACGAGGCTGACGGGCGGCGTGGCCCCGGCCTCAACCTCGGATGCGGCGGGGGCGCTGGCTAGGTTCACGCCGATGCCGATGATCAGGTGATCGACCCGCGCGCCCGCCCCAATGCTCTCCAATAAGATGCCCGCCACCTTGCCGCCATTCAGCAGCACATCATTGGGCCATTTCAGCGCCAAACCATCGCTGCGCCCGGTCGCGTCAACCAACGCGTCGCGCAGCGCCAGCGCGGCCACGAAGCTGCGCAGCGCCACCATGTCCGGCGGCTCGGATGGGTGCAGCAAGAGCGAGGCCATGAAATTGCCTGGCGGTGACGCCCAGGCCCGGCCACGGCGGCCATGGCCTGCGGTCTGTTCCAGCGCCAGCAGCCATTCGGGACCGGCAACCGTGGGCGCAATGCGGGCGGCTTCGGCCATTGTGCTGTCGACAGAGGCCAAGACCCGACGGCCCACATTCGGGGGCCAGCCGGGCATCGCTTAGTTGACCAGCGTCGCGGCGGCCGTCAGCGCCAGATCGTCGATGCCAAAGAGGTTGAACACCCCAAAGACCATCGCGGCCGCGCCAAAAATCAACCCGGCCCAGGCAAGCTTGCCCATGGCCCCATCAAGCGGCTCACGCTCTTCGCCGAAATACATGAAATAGACGATGCGGACGTAATAGAATGCGCCGATCACCGAGGCGATGACACCCAGGATCGCCAGCCAGTTCAGCCCCGCATTGACCGCCGCAAGCAGCACCGCGTATTTGCCGAAAAAGCCGACCAATGGCGGCACGCCAGCCAGGCTGAACATCAAAACCAAAAGCGCCAGCGCCTTCAACGGCTCCCGCGAGGCAAGCCCGTTCAACGAAGAGATGTTGGTGACGTGGCGGCCATCTTTCTGCATCGACAGGATAAAGGCGAAGGTGCCGATATTCATCGTGACGTAGATCGCCATATAGATCAGCATCGCCGAGACGCCGCGTTCATCGCCGGCTGCCAACCCCATCAGGGCGAAACCCATATGGCTGATCGAACTATAGGCCATCAGCCGTTTGATATCGGTCTGGCCGATGGCGGCAACCGCGCCAAGGAACATCGAAAAGACGGCCAAAAGCGCGATGATCTGCTGCCAGTCGCCGACCACGCCGCCAAAGGCATCATGGACGAGACGCGCGAAAAGCCCCATCGCCGCCATCTTGGGGGCGGTGGCAAAAAACGCGGTAACCGGCGTGGGCGAGCCCTCGTAGACATCCGGCGTCCACATGTGAAACGGTGCCGCCGAAACCTTGAAAGCAAGCCCCGCGACCATGAAGACCAGACCAAAGACCAGGCCAAGCGAGGCCCCGCCCTCGGCGGCCTCGAAGATGCCGCTGAACAGCGTGGTGCCGGCAAAGCCATAGGTCAGCGAGGCCCCATAGAGCAGCAAGCCTGAGCTGAGCGCCCCGAGGACGAAATATTTCAGGCCCGCCTCGGTCGAGCGCACCGAATCACGGCGCATCGACGCGACCACGTAAAGCGACAGCGACTGCAGCTCGAGCCCCATATAGAGCGTCATCAGATCGCCGGCCGAAACCATCACCATCATGCCGATCGCGGCCAGCGTGATCAGCATCGGATATTCAAACCTGAGCAGTCCGTCGCGGGCCATGAAATCCTGCCCCAAAGCCAGGATCGCCGCCGCCGAGAGCAGGATCACCACCTTGGCAAAGCGCGAGAACCCGTCATCGACAAACATGCCGCCAAAGGCCTCTTGCGTGCCGCCATCGCCCGACAGCCCGATCATTGCCGCAACCAGGACGAAAGCGATCACCGTGGTCCAGACCAGCAGCGGTGCCATGCCATCCTTGGAGGTATAGACCGCCGCCATCAGGCCGATCATGGCATAAACGGCCAGGATGATTTCGGGCAGCAGGACAGAGAAATCAGAGGCGAACATCGGCAGGCCCTCAGTTGCTTGCAGCGACGGCGTTACCCGGAACAGCTTGTTCCAGCGCCAGATCGTAATTGGAGACGAGCGCCTCGACCGTGGGGCCGATAATATCGAGCGCAAGGCCCGGATAGACGCCCAAAAGCAGGGTCATGGCAACAAGCGGCGCAAAGATCAGGCGCTCGCGTGGGGTCATGTCAGTGATCGATTTCAGGCTTTCCTTGATCAGGTCGCCAAACACCACCCGGCGATAGAGCCAGAGCGCATAGGCCGCAGACAGGATCACACCGGTCGTGGCCAGAAGCGCCACCCAGGTATTGGCCTGGAACACACCCACAAGCGTCAGAAACTCACCGACAAAGCCCGAGGTGCCCGGCAGGCCGACATTGGCCATCGTGAAGAACATGAAAATCAGCGCATAGGCCGGCATCCGGTTCACCAGCCCGCCATAGGCGTCGATCTCGCGGGTATGCATCCGGTCATAGATCACGCCAACACAGAGAAACAGCGCGCCCGAGATGAAGCCGTGGCTGATCATCTGGAAAATCGCGCCATCGACACCCTGCTGGTTGGCCGCGAAAATGCCGATCGTGACATAGCCCATATGCGCAACCGAGCTATAGGCGATGAGCTTCTTCATATCCTCCTGCACCATCGCCACCAGGCTGGTATAGATGATGGCGATGACCGAGAGCCACATCACAAACGGGGCCAACAGGTCCGAGGCGATGGGGAACATCGGCAGCGAAAAGCGCAGGAAGCCATAGCCGCCCATTTTCAAGAGCAGCGCTGCCAGAACCACCGACCCCGCCGTCGGGGCCTGCACATGCGCATCCGGCAGCCAGGTATGGACCGGCCACATCGGCAGCTTGACAGCGAAACTGGCGAAAAAGGCGAACCAGAGCACGGTCTGCAACCCGCCGACGATCTGCCAGCCAAAGAGATCCAGCGTTTCCGAGCTAAACTGATGGATCAGCAGGCTGGGAATATCGGTGGTGCCGGCATCGACATACATCGCCACGATGGCGACCAACATCAGGACCGAGCCCAGGAAGGTGTAGAGGAAGAACTTGAACGCTGCATAGATGCGGTTTTTGCCGCCCCAGATGCCGATGATCAGGAACATCGGAATGAGGCCCGCCTCGAAGAAGAGGTAAAAGAGCACCAGATCCAGCGCTACAAAGACCCCGATCATCAGCGTCTCAAGCACCAAGAGCGCGATCATGTATTCCTTGACGCGTTGATCCACCTTCCAGCAGGCGGCGACGACCAATGGCATCAGGAACGTGGTCAGCAGCACGAAGAGCACCGAGATACCGTCGACGCCCACCTTGTAGGTCAGCCCCATCAGCCATTCACGCTCTTCGATCAGCTGAAAGCCGGGGTCAGAGGCGTCAAAAGCCACCAGGATAAACAGCGAAAAGACGAAATTCGCGGCGGTGACAACGAACGCCATCCGCTTGGCACCCAGTTGCGCCACCTGGTCATCGCCGCGTAGAAAAACGGCCATGACCATGGCCGCGACGAGCGGCAGGAAGGTGACGACGGACAGTAGAATGTCTTGCATGTCTAAACTCTCAGCCCCCGAAGGTCAGGGTTGCGATGGTAATCAGGAGCGCGATGCCCAGAACCATGGCAAATGCGTAATGGTAGAGATAACCGGACTGCGCGCGCCCCGCGAGCCGGGTCAGCCAGGGGATGATCCCCATCGCCAGCCCGTTGATGCCGCCATCGATGATATTGCCATCGCCGCGTCGCCAAAACAGCCGACCGATCCAGGCAGCCGGGGCCACGAAGATCACATTGTAGATCTCGTCGAAATACCACTTGTTCAGCAGGAACCGGTAAAGCGGCTGGTTGGCATCGGCCAAACGGCGCGGCAGATCGGGTTTCCAGATATAGAACAGCGTGGCGGTGAGAAAACCGATCAGCATGGCGACAAAGGGCGCGAGCCTGACCCAGTTGGGCACCTCGTGGGCGGCCTCCAGAACATGCAGGCCACCGACCATGTGAATGGCACCCACAACCTCGAAATCGGGGTCCACGGTGACGGCGACATCATGGCTTGATCCGCCCTCGGCCGCGGCTTCCACCAGATCATGGTTCGAGCCCGCCTCAGCGGCCGCTTCGCCTTCGGGCAGATCGTGGTTCGAGCCGCCTTCGCCTTCGGCCACTTCCTCAATGGCGGGGATGCCAAAGAATTCAAACACCCGGTCAACATCGCCGTAAAAGGGCTTGTACCAGACCATGCCGGCAAAGACCGCGCCCACGGCCAACGCACCAAGCGGGATCAGCATGGTTTTGGGGCTTTCATGGGCGTGGTCATGGGCGTGCTTGTCGCCGCGCGGTTTGCCAAAGAAGGTCAGATACATCAGCCGCCAGGAATAGAAGCTGGTGAAAAGCGCCGCGATAACCAGCGACCAGAACGCATAGGTGCCCAGTCCGCCGCCAAAGGCAAAGGCACTTTCGATCACGGCATCCTTGGACAGGAACCCGGCAAAGCCGATCGAGGTCAGCGGAATGCCCACGCCCGTCAACGCCAAGGTCCCGATCATCATCGCGTAAAAGGTCAGCGGGATCTTGTGGCGCAGCCCGCCATAGTTCCGCATATCCTGTTCGTGATGCATCGAGGTGATGACCGAACCCGCGCCAAGAAACAGCAGCGCCTTGAAAAACGCGTGTGTAAAGAGGTGGAACATCGCCACCGAATAGACGCCGACACCGGCGGCCACGAACATATAGCCAAGCTGCGAACAGGTCGAATAGGCGACGACGCGCTTGATATCGTTCTGCACCAGGCCGACCGTTGCGGCAAAAAACGCGGTCGCGGCCCCGATGATGACGATGAACCCGGTCGCATAGGGCGCGTATTCCAGAATGGGCGACATCCGGCTGACCAGGAACACGCCCGCCGTCACCATGGTTGCGGCATGGATCAGGGCCGAGACCGGGGTCGGGCCCTCCATCGCGTCGGGCAGCCAGGTATGCAGGAACAATTGTGCCGATTTGCCCATCGCACCAACAAACAGCAGCATGCCGATCGTGTTGGCCGCGTTCAGATCAAAGCCCAGAAACGAGATCTCGGTATTGGCCAGCGCTGGCCCCATGTTCAGGATCACGTCGAAATTGATGCTGTCGGTCAGTTTATAGAGCGCGAAGATGCCAAGCAGGAAGGCGAAATCGCCCACCCGGTTGACGATAAACGCCTTCATCGCGGCGGCCCCGGCCGAGGGTTTGCGGTAGTAAAACCCGATCAGCAGGTAAGAGGCAACGCCGACGCCTTCCCAGCCAAAGAAGAGCTGCAGGAGGTTATCGGCGGTGACAAGCGCCAGCATGGCAAAGGTGAAAAAGCTGAGATAGGCGAAGAACCGCGGCTTGTAGCTTTCGTTTTCGCGGAAGTTTTCGTCATTGGCCATGTAGCCAAAGCTGTAAAGATGCACCAGCGCCGAAACGGAGGTGATCACCACCAGCATGATCGCGGTCAGCCGGTCGATGCGGACGGCCCAGGTGGTATCGAGCGAGCCCGAGGCGATAAAGGTGAAAAGCGTGCGTACTTCGGTTTCGCCGCCGAAGCCCAGGAAGATGATCCAGCTCAGCGCCATGGACAGAAACAGCATCGCGCTCGACACGATGCAGGCCGCCTGTTCGCCGATCAGCCGCCAGGTAAACCCGCAGATGATGGCACCGACCAGAGGCGCAAAAAGAAGGATGGTATCCATGTGGCTCAGCCCTTCATCACATTGACATCTTCCACGGCGATGGTGCCGCGGTTACGGAAGAAACAGACCAGGATGGCAAGGCCGATCGCCGCCTCTGCCGCCGCAACCGTCAGAACAAAGAGCGTAAAGACCTGGCCCGTCAGATCGCCCAGATAGGCGGAGAACGCGACAAGGTTGATATTGACCGCGAGCAGCATCAGCTCGACCGACATCAGGATAACGATGACGTTCTTGCGGTTCACGAAGATCCCGAAAATCCCGATGACAAAGAGCGCGGCGGCCACTGCCAGGTAATGTTCAAGTGCGATACTCATCTCGTCCCTCCGGGGCTGTCTCGCCCCATTCGTTCGTCTTTTCGGGCCGTTTTCGGCCCCGGTATTGATCTGCCTCCCGGCGCAGCGGCTACAGCCCCTGCCCCGGTTTCACATCCTTCAGTTCCATCGCCTTGGCCGGATCGCGATACATCTGCGCCAGCACACTTTGGCGTTTGGCATCGCCGCGGTGGCGCAGCGTCAGCACGATGGCCCCGATCATCGCCACCAGCAGGATCAGACCGGCCAGCTGGAACAGCAGGAAATACCGGTCATAAAGGATCGCGCCAAGCGCCTGCGTGTTATGCAGCTCGGAAAGCGGCGGGATGGGGTTGCCGAGGCGCCCATCGACGCCTTCGGAGAATTCCCAAGCGCCAAAGGCCAGCCCGAGCTGGATCAGGATCACGACGCCAATGAGGGCCGCCAAGGGCACATATCTGGCCATCTCGGCCTTGAGCTCGGCGAAATCCACATCCAGCATCATCACGACAAAAAGAAACAGCACGGCAACCGCGCCGACATAGACGATGACCAGCAGCATGGCGACAAATTCGGCCCCGATCAGCACAAAGAGCCCCGCCGAACTGAGGAAGGCCAGGATAAGCCACAGCACCGAATGGACCGGGTTGCGCGCCACGACCACAAAAAGCCCGGCCACCACCGCGGTGATCGCAAAGAGGTAAAAGGTGAAATCGGCAACGCCCATGGCTCTACTCCTCGGCCCCGTCAATGGCCTGACGGGCCAGTTCCATCGCCTTGTTCATCGCCGGCACGCCGCCAAACATGGCCGCCTGCGCGATGGTGTCGGCAATCTCCTGCTTGCTGGCCCCGGCCTCCAGCGCGTGGCGCACCGTCAGGCGGATCTGCGGCTCCGCGATGGCCCCCTGGATGGTCAGGCCCTGCAATGTCAAAAGCAGCCGGGTCTTGGCGTCCAGCCCGTCGGGGTTGAACTGCTTGCCCATCATCATCTCCATCATTTCGGCGGGGATGGTGGGCCACATCTTTTCAAAGCCTTCGGGCGTGAAACTGGCCAGCGCCGGGTTCATCGCCTTGGCCATGTCCTGCGCCATATCCTGGGTCTGCTTGAAAAGCGCCTCAAACGGGTTTTGCGGGGTATCGATCATCGGTAGGGCGCATCCATTTCCAGGTTGCGGGCGATCTCGGCTTCCCACCGGGCCCCGTTTTCCAAGAGCTTGTCCTTGTCATAGAACAGCTCTTCGCGGGTTTCGGCGGCAAATTCGAAATTCGGGCCCTCGACAATGGCATCGACCGGGCAGGCCTCCTGACAGAAACCGCAATAGATGCATTTCGTCATGTCGATGTCGTAGCGTGTGGTCCGGCGGCTGCCATCCTCGCGTGGTTCGGCGTCGATGGTGATGGCCTGCGCCGGGCAGATCGCTTCGCAGAGTTTGCACGCGATGCAGCGTTCCTCGCCATTGGGATAACGGCGCAGGGCGTGTTCACCGCGAAAGCGCGGGGACAGAGGCCCTTTTTCATGCGGGTAGTTCAGCGTCGCCTTGGGGGCAAAGAAATATTTCAGCCCCAGTTTGAAGCCGACAACAAAATCCCACAGCAGGAAGTATTTCGCGGCCCGGGTATAGTCGATCTGCGTCATATCTCAGCCTCCCACCATCCAGCGGGCATAGGCCCCGCCGAAAAGCTCGAATTTCGCGGCAAAGCTGACCAGCACGACCCAGCCCAGGGACATCGGCAGGAACACTTTCCAGCCAATGCGCATCAGTTGATCATAGCGGTAGCGCGGCGTGATGGCCTTGACCATCGAGAAGATGAAGAACACCAACAGCATCTTGCCAAGGAGCCACAGGATGCCGTCGGGCAGGCCCGGAATGGGGCTGAGCCAGCCGCCGAGGAACAAGAGCGCCACCAGCGCGCACATCAGCACCACGGCCACCAGTTCGCCGATCATGAACAAGAGGAAGGGCGTCGACGAATATTCCGTCTGATAGCCCGCGACCAGTTCCGATTCCGCCTCGGGCAGATCGAAGGGCGGGCGATTGGTTTCGGCCAGCGCCGAGATGAAGAAGAGGATCAGCATCGGGAAATGCGGCAGCCAATACCAGTTCAAAAGCCCGTAATTGCCATCCTGCGCGGCCACGATATCACCGAAATTCATCGACCCGGTCGAGATGATGATGCCGATGATGATGAGCCCGAGCGAAACCTCATAGGAGATCATCTGCGCCGCCGAGCGCAGGCTGCCCAGGAACGGGTATTTCGAGTTTGACGCCCACCCGCCCATGATCACGCCATAGACCTCCAGCGAGGATACGGCCATGACATAGAGGATAGCGACATTGAGATCGGCCAGCACCCAGCCATCGTTGAACGGGATCACCGCCCAGGCCACCAGCGCCATCACCAGGCTGATCATCGGAGCCAGCAGGAACACCGCGCGATCGGACCCGGCCGGATACACGATCTCTTTCAGGATGTATTTAATGAAATCGGCAAAGCTTTGCAGCAGGCCAAAGGCCCCCACCACATTCGGGCCCCGGCGCATCTGGACCGCGGCCCAGATCTTGCGGTCGGCATACATCAAAAAGGCGAGCGCCACCAAGAGCGGTACGACGACCAGAAGGATTTGACCCAGGATGAGCAATGCGATGCCCAGTCCAGTGGTTGTAAAGAATTCAATCATTCGTCCTCACACCGTCGGTATGCCTTGCTCAGCGCAGTCTGCGACCACGACTTCCGCATCGATTGTCTGCACCCCCCGCGGGAGCGCCGGTGACACGGTGTAAACCGCATCTGCCCGCCAAAGGCCAGCCTCTTCATTCACATTTGTGCGCACATGTCGCGCAAAACCATAGCCACGGATCACCGTATATTGCGCCGCGGCGCATTCGGCATAGCGGGCGACATCCTCGCGCGAGCGTGCGCCACGCATCTGAACCCGGAAATTGACCAGATCCGCATCCAGAAGCCGCGTCTCGATGCCGAGAAATTCAAACAGCGCCGCCGATGCATCCCGGCTGGCCGGATCAGACGGGTTTTCGCCCTCTTCTTGCGCGGCGCAGCCCGCCAGCGTCAGGAGGGCCAGCGCCCCGGCCAGGCGAAGGAGCGAGAGGCCCGGCATCCCGGCCTATTCCGCCGCGATGGCGGTCTCGGCCCGTGCCTTGGCCCCGGCCGAAAGCTCTGCCATCAGCGTCGAGGCCCGCGCGATCGGGTTTGTCAGGTAGAAATCACCGATCGCATTGCGGAAATCGGCCTTGCCCGGCGCGCTGAGCGGCAGGGCCGCGCCCTGGTTCTCGGGCACCGTGTCAATGTCGCCCAGATGCGGATGCGCGGCGACCATGGCCCGGCGCAATGCGGCCAGGCTGTCATAGGGCAATGCCGCGCCCAGTTCCGCCGACAAGGCGCGCAGGATGGCCCAGTTTTCCTTGGCCTGACCCGGCGCAAATCCGGCCCGCAACGCCAGTTGCGGGCGCCCTTCGGTATTGACGAAAATCCCCTGCTCCTCGGTATAGGCGGCCCCCGGCAGGATCACATCGGCACGATGCGCGCCGCGATCGCCATGGCTGCCCTGATAGATCACGAAAGCACCGTCATCGATATCGACCTCATCGGCACCGAGATTGTAGATCACATCGGCCCCGTCGATGGCCGCGTTAAGGCCGCCCTCGGTCACCGCGCCCACATCCATCGCGCCAACCCGTCCGGCAGCGCTATGCAGCACCAGAAGGCCCGAGCCCGAGATCTCGGCCATTTTCTGTGCCTGCGCCAACACCGCCTGGCCATCGGCCTCGCGCAGCGCGCCCTGGCCCACGATCACGATGGTTTTCTTGGCATCGCGGGTCTCGTCCGAAACGCCCTCGGCGATCATGTCCAGCAGCGCCTGCCGGTCGGTTCCGGCGTGATAATAGTCATAGGTCAGATCGGCGGCAGGCCCGATCAGGGCCACTTCGGCCCCCGCGATCCAGGCCTTGCGGATCCGCGCGTTCAGCACCGGGGCCTCAAGACGCGGATCGGTGCCGATGAGCAGGATCATCTCGGCATCATCGATATCCTCGATGGTGGTGGTGCCGACATAGGCGGCGCGGTTGCCGGCGGGCAATTTCGCGCCATCGGTGCGGCATTCGACACTGCCGCCCTGCCCTTCGATCATTTCTTTCAGCGCAAAAGCCGCCTCGACCGGGGCAACATCGCCGACCAGAGCGGCGGCTTTCTCGGCCCCTTTCAGGGCCTCTGCGGCACGCCCGAGCGCCTCGGGCCATGTCGCGGGGCGCAGTTTGCCGTTTTCGCGGATATAGGGCTGGTCCAGGCGCTGACGGCGCAGCCCGTCCCAGACAAAGCGGGTCTTGTCGGAAATCCATTCCTCATTCACGCCATCATGGTTGCGCGGCAGGATGCGCATCACTTCGCGGCCCTTGGTATCGACCCGGATATTGGAGCCAAGCGCATCCATCACGTCGATGGTCTCGGTCTTGGTCAGCTCCCAGGGGCGGGCGGTAAAGGCGTATGGCTTCGAGGTCAGCGCGCCGACCGGGCAGAGATCAATGATATTGCCCTGCAAGTTCGAATCGATCATCGCCCCCAGATAGGTGGTGATTTCGGCATCCTCGCCGCGGCCCGTCTGGCCCATCACCATGACGCCCGCCACCTCGGAGGTGAACCGGACGCAGCGCGTGCAGGAGATGCAGCGCGTCATCGTGGTGGCCACCAGCGGCCCGATATCGAGATCTTCCGAGGCGCGCTTGGGCTCGCGGTAGCGGCTGAAATCGACGCCATAGGCCATGGCCTGATCCTGCAGGTCGCATTCGCCGCCCTGATCGCAGATCGGGCAATCCAGCGGGTGGTTGATCAGCAGAAATTCCATCACGCCCTCGCGGGCCTTCTTGACCATGGGGCTGTTGGTCTTGACCACCGGCGGCGCGCCTTCGGGGCCGGGGCGCAGATCACGCACCTGCATGGCGCAGGAGGCCGCCGGTTTCGGCGGGCCACCGACAACCTCGACCAGACACATCCGGCAATTGCCCGCGATCGACAGACGTTCGTGATAGCAGAATCGCGGCACCTCGACACCGGCCTCTTCGCAGGCCTGAATGAGGGTCATTGCGGGATCAACCTCGACCTCTTTGTCGTCGATGATGATTTTGCGTAGCTCGGTCATGGCAATACCTTTGCAGGGCGCGCGGCACGCGCGCGAGTGGCCCGGTCTCTTGGGGTCTGTTTAACGCAGCCCCCCGCCGGATTCACGCGGAAATTCCACTTGTCAGGCCCTAGTGCCGCGTTCGCCAAAGATTTGCAATGTAGGTGCCGGTGATTTCGCCCGGTTTTGCGGCCAGGCGCGCGGCTTTGTCGCCCATGGGCCAAATACATATGCCCGCCAGAGCGACCCGGCGGGCATGGCTTTGCGGCGCGGCGGCCCAATCAACGTTCAGCGCAACAGCCGCCCGATCGCCGAACCGGCCGCGATCTCTTCCTGGCCCACGGTGCAATAGCCAGCCATCATCGTGGGCGACGCACCGCGCGCCAATAACCGTTCATCGGCAATCGCGCGCACGCGATCCTGTTCCGCCTCGTTGTTCACATAGTCGCGGATCTCATCGCGGCTGTAACCAAGCGCGGTGGCATCGCCCACCAGATCATTGAGAAAGCCAAGGGCGCGCAAGCGCCGGGCCGAAATATCGGGGCAGCGGTTCTTGATGTGGCGGGCAATGGCGAACACGACCAAGCCTTCGCTGATTGCCGGGTCATCGCGTAGCCGGTCCCAGTCTTCGGCTTGTGCAGGCAGCGCAGCGACAAGGCTGAACACAAGCACGGGGGCCAATCTGGACATGAGTAAAATTCCTTTCTTTAGAAATACTCGACGAATGCCAGATATGCGGGCGGCGCGGCCTGACATTCAATAACAGCCCCCCGTCATCGCCGGTTATCGGCCCGAAATCGCCTGTTTTTCAAAGGGTCAGCGAGGAAGCGCCATGGGCGCTGATGAGCGGTTTTTCGAGCCTGCCAACGGGCGCGATTTCAGAATCGCACACCCCAGAACGCGATAATGGCGTAAATCACCAGCCCGATAAACGCGATGCCAAGCGTGGTGTAGATCGCGCCTTCCAGTTTTTCGGGCGTGTTCAGCACCATCATCACCATACCGGCCAACACCACGCCGATCACCGCCCCCAGGATCGACCCGCCAATGCCCCAGGTATATCCTACCCAGAGCCCGGCCCCCATCAGGGCCAGAAACACCACCGTCATCCAGGCCCGGTAAAACCCGGTCAGAACCGGGCGATTGCTTTGCATCGGTTGATCTGCCACTGCCGCCTCCATTGGTGCACCCTTTTTGGCGGGCGTTTCCCAAAGTCAGCACATCTTAGCGGGGCCAGGCCGGGCGGGCAAGAATCCAGAATATCCCGGGGGCCGCAGGCGCTCATCTATGCAACACCCGGCTCAGGCGTAAACGGCAACCACCGTCATCACCGCCAGCACCAGCACCACAAACCAGCCGATGACATAGATGATCGTGCGCGGCCCGTTGGCCGGTTGCCCGACGCCCATGACATGCACAATCGCCACCAGAACCCGCGTCACCAGAAAGATCCCGGCAATCAGGTTGACCCAGTACGGGCTGACACCGGCCAGCATGGCCGCAATCGCGATGCCCGCGAAATAGCCATAGGTTTCGGTCAGGTTCATATAGGCGCGGTTCCAGCGATAGGCGGGATCGCCATAATCGGCATCCGGAGATGCGCCCGTCGTCAGCCCCTTTGCCTGCTTCTTCAACGCCGACAAAGGGCTCAGCAAAAGCCCCAAAGCGCCAACCGCCGCAAGCGACATCAATGTCAGGCCATAGGCCGCAAAATCTTGCATGTGATCTCTCCCTCGATCTTATTTAACAATATTGTAAAATAAAAGCCCGTGCGGTGCAACCGCTGCTTTTCGTGCCTTGTCAGGCGCTTGAGGGCTATCTCTGGTCGCGCCGGATGGGTGCGAGGGCACCTTGCGGCTCGGGTCGCCCGGCATCAGGCCGCCAGCCTCGCGCGGCATTGATCCAGCGCGCAAGCCGGGCCAGCAGCGGGCTGATCGACCAGCCCGGCGCGTGCACGCCTTGGGTCCGGCGCGCCATATCTCGCATCAAATGTTGAGGGTCATAGGGTCCGTGGCACATTGGGCGCGCTCCTGCCTGGATCGGGTCTGATCAGACTAACCCGAACCCGCGCGGTGCCAAAATCACGATCCGGCGAGGGGGAGTGCCGGAAAGAAAGATAAAAGACGGCGCATCGCTGAGGACGGCCGCCTTTATCGTCTGCAAAAATCTCTTGCGGGCTATTCCGCCGCGATTGCGCCGCGCTTGCCCCTGATACGGTCCTCGATCTCGTCGCGGAAATTGCGGATCAGGCCCTGAATGGGCCAGGCGGCCGCGTCACCAAGGGCACAGATCGTGTGGCCTTCGACCTGCTTGGTGACATCCAGCAGCATGTCGATTTCCTCGACCGCCGCATCGCCACGCACCAGCCGCTCCATCACCCGCATCATCCAGCCGGTGCCTTCACGGCAGGGCGTGCATTGGCCACAGCTTTCATGCTTGTAGAATTTGGCCAGCCGCCAGATCGCCTTGATGACGTCGGTATCCTTGTCCATCACGATCACCGCCGCAGTGCCAAGCCCCGATTGCAGATCGCCGCGCAGGTAATCGAAATCCATGATCGCGTCGCGCATGTTTTCGCCGCGCACGCAAGGCACCGAAGATCCGCCGGGGATCACCGCCTTGAGGTTGTCCCAACCGCCGCGAATGCCGCCGCAATGTTTCTCGATCAGCTCCTCGAACCCGATGCTCATCGCCTCTTCGACAACGCAAGGGTTGTTCACATGGCCCGAGATCGCGAACAGCTTGGTGCCCGCATTATTGGGCCGGCCAAAGCCCGCAAACCAGTCCGCGCCGCGCCGCAGGATGGTGGGCACAACGGCAATCGATTCGACATTATTGACCGTGGTCGGGCAGCCATAGAGGCCCGCGCCCGCCGGAAAGGGCGGCTTCATGCGCGGCATGCCCTTTTTGCCTTCGAGGCTTTCCAACAGCGCGGTTTCCTCGCCGCAGATATAGGCCCCGGCCCCGTGATGCAGGTAGAGGTCGAAATCCCAGCCCGACCCGGCGGCGTTCGGCCCGAGCAGACCGGCATCGTAAGCCTCGTCGATCGCGGCCTGCAGCGCCTCGCGTTCGCGGATATATTCGCCGCGGATATAGATATAGCTGACATGCGCGTTCATCGCGAAGCTGGCAATCAGCGCGCCTTCGATCAGGGTGTGGGGATCATTGCGCATGATCTCACGGTCCTTGCAGGTGCCCGGCTCCGATTCGTCGGCATTGATCACCAGATAGGCGGGGCGACCATCGCTTTCCTTGGGCATGAAGCTCCATTTCAGGCCGGTCGGAAACCCCGCTCCGCCGCGCCCGCGCAACCCGCTCGCCTTCATGATCTCGACGATCTTGTCGCGCCCGAGCCCCACCAGATCCTTGGTGCCATCCCAATGGCCGCGCGCCCGCGCGCCGGCCAGATCGCGATCTGCCATGCCGTAGATATTGGTGAAAATCCGGTCTTTGTCCTGAAGCATCCTCAGTCCCTTTCTTGGCGGCGGGCCGTCCAGATCTGATATGTCACAATCAGCGCCCAGACCAGAGCCGCAATTGCCGC
>Ga0316207_10001995_pt1 | contig 22432 bp, 14 predicted proteins | sample 6weekpyrite_MG_FD_204943 | JGI IMG/M metagenome (GOLD analysis project Ga0316207, IMG submission 204943) | Microbial mat bacterial communities from mineral coupon in-situ incubated in ocean water Damariscotta River, Maine, United States -... | ecosystem: Environmental > Aquatic > Marine >...
TTTGTAACAGGCATACCAACTATTATATCTGATAGCCCAGTATAGCGAGTTAAAAGTAACCTGAAAATTGCAAATAGAAAAACTCCTATGCTCATTTCACGATCATTAACATATTTCTTAATTTTAGTCTCAATTAGTGGAGATAATGAATGACTAAAAACATCACCACCTTGGTTATCATCTTCATAGTCAATATTTTTAATCGGCATTCCACTAAGAACAGGTAAGCTAGAAAGTTTGTTCTTCCAATAGTTTCTGGCTATTTGAATATCTTCATTAGAAATATTTTCTTCCCATAAAACAAAATCGTCATAAGTTGTTGATATCGGACTTACAGATACAGGTACATTGTTAATCAATGAACGGTAAGTATTAAAAAAATAGTTAAATATTATAGCTGTTGAACTTCCATCCAATATAATATGGTGTACAACAAACAATAAATAAATATCATCGTGAAATTTAACAGTATGAAATCTAATTAATTGACCGCCATGAAAATCAAATGGCGTTTTAATTTTGTTCCACAAATACTCTTCAACTGAATTATCATCAAGAGTTTCTGTTACGTCTATAGTTTCAATATCAAATAATTCTTCACTGGTGTACTTAAAAACAGGATTTACATCATCTTGATTAAGATATGCTGTTAACAGAGGATACTGCTTTAATAAATATTTATAAGATTCTTTTAAACTAGTGAGATCAATTTGTTTGCATTTAAAACATATTGGTACATTATACGCATACATAGTAGGCTCTATTTTTTGTAGTGCCCAGAGTCCTTTTTGCCCTTCTGAAAGTGGACGATCACACTCTCTTTCCAATTCGTTTAATACTTCATGTGTAGAAATAGACCCCTTCTCATATGCTTTCAATATATCGTTTTTAATAAGCATTTAAATTCTCTCCTTAATAAGGCCTATTGTTCTAGCAGTTGTTATATGCCCTAAAGACCACTGCCTTAGAGTTTCAATAAGTGATTTATCCTGATAGTCAAGCCAATTTGATGATGCATGATTACTTACAGGCATACTTAAAGTACCACTAACTTTTAAAAATTCATGCAATTTTTTGCAGTTATCATACTTAAACAACATGCCTGGTTTGAATTTAACATTAAAATACTCTTCTATACTTCGCGAAATTAGAATATAAGAAATTGAATCGATCCCCATACTACTTAAAGGATCTTCATCTTTTAAAAGATCCACCCTGGATCCTAGTAATGGATAAAGTATTTTATTTTTAATAAAATCACTATCTATGCTAGTTATTCCACCTAATTTAAATGAAGGATCGTGTTGTAACTCTTTATCCTGACAATATCGCCAAATATAATTAATTTCATTATTTAAAAACTGTTTTTTAATCATTTTCCGGCGAACTTTTTTACTACCGGTTATAGGAATAACGCCTTTATTAACAATTAATATTTGATACACTTCTAGCTGATGCTTTTCTGAGAAAACACTTATTGCTTTAACCTTAATATTGTTAAAATCACTTTCATTAAGATTATCGTCAACCTCCTGGATAAGGATTAATTTTTCTATATCTTCAACATCATATGAAAAAACAACATTAGTTAATACCTGCTCCTCTAACTCATCTTTTAGGGATAACTCTATATCGGAAAAGTAATAATTTTTACCATTAATAATCGCAAGATCTTTTTCTCTTCCGACTATATAAAGTTGACTATCAAGCATAAATCCCAAATCACCAGTACGCAAATACCCTCCAACTCCATCTTTATTAATCCTGGCATCAAAAACTTCATTTGTGGTTTCAATATCATTTAAATAACCTTTTCCCTGGCATGGTGATTTAAGCCAAATTTCACCGATAACATCATGTGGACATACTTCCGAACTGTCTGGATTAACTATAACGATTTCGGTAGTATCATCTACTTCTCCACTACTTAATATACATTTTCCCTGTTTACTATTAGTAATCTTAACGTGCTGCTTCTCTAGTGACTGTCTGCACAAATTTATAGAAATAATGGGCTGACCTTTTGACTTTAAAGAAATTGGACCAGCCTCAGATAATCCATAATTTGGTGTTAATACATTTTTACTTAATCCAATATCAGTAAATCGATTGAAAAATTTATCATATGATTTTTTATGGATAATATCTCCACCACATATAAGTGACTGCAATGAGTTTAATGATATATTTTTAAGATCAGAATTTGATATAGTCAAGTAGCAGTAATTAAATGCAAAATTAGGAGCGCCAGTATGAGTGGCCTGGTACTTATTAATATGCTGAAACCAACTGTGTGGCTCTTCAATAAAATGCTCAGGTGAATCAATTATATTCAAAGCCCCATTAACAAGAGGTGCCAATAAACCAAAACTAATTCCAAATGCATGAAACTGAGGAAGCCAGGATACAACACGACTCTCCTGAGAGAGACACCACAAAGGAGAACTTGCAGTATGTAAAAGCGCATTATGACTTAACATTACCCCCTTAGGTTGTGATGTTGACCCTGATGTATATAGTACGAGCGCCAGATTCTCTGGCTCAACAATTCGTGCAGGTTCTAATTTCTCTTCTGAAGACCCAAACAGTTTATCAAGATTTATTACACTAACTTTATATAGACTCTGCCACTGTTCAATTTGTGATTCAAAAACACTATTTGTAACAATATAATTTACATCACAGCTCTTTAGTATTGCGTCTAACATTGACTTTTTTTGAGACAACTGAGAAATGTCTGTTAGAGGTGTTGGAATTACTATGCAGTTAGCATACCAACAGGCTAAAAGTGAGGTAGTAAATTGTGCTCCTTGTGGAAGAATAAGCGCAATCCTGTATTTGTTTTTAAATATGGAAATAAAAGCACTACCTAACCTCCTTACATTAGAGGATAAGTCACCACCTTTAACTTTTTCAATATCGTCATCTGTGTGAAATATTTGTAGGTTTTTATTTGAATATTTTTGACAGTTATCTAATATTTTATCTAGTAGTAATGGCTTGTTTGAGAAACCTGCTTCTTCTTTAAATGATAAAGTCGATTTATCATCAAAAGAATTTAACTTTTTAAAGTCATCTAATGAAAAATTCTCTTTTATCTTATTAATTAAGTTAGTTAATACTGTCGACTCACCGATTTCTTCAAAAGAATTTACACCTAATGAAAGTAAATACTCAACACAATCCACCCATTTAACCGGGTTATCAATCTGCCTGGCCAGTAAATTTATTATATTTTGATTCTCGTAATATCTAGCGGTGACATTAGAAATCACAGGTATAGATATATCTGAAAATTCGAATTTTCTTAAGTATTCGTGAAACTCTACTCTGGCCGCAGTCATAGCTTTAGAATGGAAAGCACCACTTGTTTTAAGCTCGACAAATAAATTAACATCATCTATTTCTTCAAATGCAGGTTTAACTGTTTGTATATTTTTTTTATCCCCAGAAATGACTACCTGGGTTGGAGAATTATAGTTAGCTATAGTAACATTTTCTAATCTGCACTTAATTAAGATTTTATTAACAGCATCAGCACTCAACCCTGATACTACGGCCATACCACCGCCTTTGGGCTTACTCATTAGTTCGCCACGCTTTTTTACCAGTTTGAGGCCAGTAATAAAGTCAAATACCCCTGCTGCGAACAGCGCATTATATTCTCCCAGACTATGCCCCATCAGGTAGTCGGGCTTTACTTGTGTTTCCTCTAGTCGTCTTAGGTAACTTAATGAATTTACTACATAAATAGCAGGTTGAGAATATTCAGTCGAGTTTAAATTAGCATCTCTATCATTTAAACAGAGATCTATAATTGAATAACCCAGAACTTCACTAGCCAGATTAGTTAATTCAGGAAATTGGTTGAATAAACCTTCACCCATTCCCTTCTTTTGTACACCTTGGCCTGGAAAAATATATGCGCGCATAAACCCTCTTTAAAACTATATTTAGTCTTTCGTCTTAAATACTGTTATCAAATTAGCTTGTCGTCATAAAGCGGAATCTTTAAGAAATTAAAGATCGCAGAAAGGAACCTACTCTTTTGAATATTTTTTTCAATACGCTGTTGTTTGTTAATACCAATAATGTGATGTAGTAGCCAAAACACATGCATTCTATTGGACTAGAATATCCCGAAAATTGAGATTGAATAAAAATGATAAAATATTAAATTAACAAACTAAATATCAATGTACATATAAATATTATTAAGAACTAATTGTAAGAATTATTTTTTGAAAACATAGTGAATAGATCAATAACACTACGGATATTTATTTATGGATACAGCCACTAAAGCATATCAAATTATTTCTTCTGGAAATGGTTATAGCGTTCTAGATGATAATAAAAACACAGGTAGTAAAACTACTTTTATTTTTCATAAACCATATAAATATTGTATTGCAAACACACCTGATGAAGTTGATATTAAACTTAAAGAAATAGAAAAATATAGTCGACTTGGTTATTATGCAGTAGGGTATTTTTCCTATGAAATTGGTTACTTATTTAGTTCAAGAACATACAATTTACTAAATAAAGAATATCCTGCACCTCTACTATATTTTGGAATATTTGAAAAAAAATTAGAAATTGATGATGATGTATTTGAAACTGAACTAGAAAAATTTACTCATAAAAAACATTCGAACATAACTAATTGTTATTTAAATATGTCAAAAAATCATTACCTTGATCAATTAAAAAAGGTAAAACGACATATTTTCGATGGCAATACATATCAAATAAATTACACCTTAAAATACAAGTTTGAGCATAGTGGTAGTCCCTTAAAACTGTATGCCGACCTAAGAAAACGTCAAAAAGTTGAGTATGGCGCTTTTCTGAATTTTCCTAATATAACAATAATATCTAGATCTCCTGAGTTGTTTGTCAAAAAACAAGGTGAGTATATATATACAAAGCCAATGAAAGGTACTTGTAAACGTGGTAGCACACCGGAAGAAGATCTAGTGAATTTTGAATTTCTTTCAAGCGATGAAAAATCACGTGCAGAAAACGTCATGATAGTAGATCTATTACGCAATGACCTGTCACGAATAAGCCAGAAAAACTCTGTTAAAACGACCGATTTATTTGAAGTGCAAACATACGAAACTTTACATCAAATGGTATCTACAGTTTCTGCGAAAATTGATAAAGATCTACCTATTTCTTTATTATTGAAGGAAATATTTCCCTGTGGTTCTATCACTGGCGCACCAAAAATTAGGACAATGGAAATCATACATGACCTAGAGCTTGAAGCTCGAGGCGTATATACAGGCGCTATTGGATATATTAATCCTGATAATAATTTGTGCTTTAATGTACCCATTCGTACACTGATGTTATCAAATGATGGTAACGGTGAAATGGGTATTGGAAGTGGTGTTATTGCAGATTCAGACCTCGAATCTGAATACGAAGAATGCTTGTTAAAAGGTAAATTTTTCACTCAAAACTCAGATACTTTTGACCTTATTGAATGTTTTTTACATAATAGCAGTGGTTATCAGTATCTTGAACAACACCTACAACGTCTTAGTAATAGCGCCAATAAACTTGATTTCAGACTTAACAGGAAACTACTCGAAGAAGAATTGATGGAAAAGTCAAATTCACTTAAAGGTTCATTTAAAGTCCGAGTTATTCTCAATAAATCAGGCAAATATAATATTGAGTACATACCTATAGTAGAAGATAAAAAATCCAAATTAATCACATTATCAAATAAGAATGTTTTTCCCTATAATTGGATGTTAAAATTTAAAACGACTAATCGCTCTTTATACAATGAAGAGTATCAAAAATATATTAATAAAGGATACTATGATGTTATATTCACAAATGATAAAAATGAGATAACTGAAGGTAGTTTCAATAATATATTTATTTGCAAAAATAACAAATGGTACACACCACCTGTTGAATGTGGACTACTTCCTGGCATTAAACGACAACAGTTACTTAGCTCTACAGCCATTAACGCTCAGGAGAAGATTCTATTTATTGATGATTTAAAATCAGCCGATGAAATTTTTCTTACCAATTCTGTAAGAGGTACAGTAAAAACTCAGCTTGAATTACTAGGAGAGAAATCATCATGCTATGTTTAATCGATAATTATGACTCTTTTACTTATAATATAGTGCATTATTTGCATGAGCTCAGTGTTAATGTAAAAGTTATACTCAATGATTCTATGACTGCTCGATCTGTATTAAATTTAAACCCATCCCATATACTTCTTTCTCCTGGCCCAGGAGCTCCTTTTGAATCAGGAATCTCTAAAGAACTTCTTTTATTGGCTGCTTCAAATAATATACCTGTATTAGGTATTTGTCTCGGCCATGAAATCATAAGTGAAGCTTTTGGTGGAAAAGTTATACATGCAAAAAAGGTTATGCATGGTAAAACAAGTTTGATAAAACATAGGAACCAGAATATTTATTCAAATATACCACAGTCATTTAAAGCCGCAAGATACCACTCACTCATTGTAGACAAAGCAAAACTTCCTGACTGTTTGGAAATTACCGCCTGGACGGAGACTAAGGGAACTGAAGAAAATGAGATAATGGGTTTAAAGCATAGAACACTACCTATACATGGTATACAGTTTCACCCAGAATCAATATTGACTGAGCATGGTCATAAAATGCTGTCTAATTTTTTAAACCTACACCTTTTATCTTCTAATGATTCTATAGCCGTCAACTCTGACACCTCTATTTTGGAGAATTAAAATGTATACAAACATTAAATTTAATAACTTAGATACTAATGAAGATCATATTAGTAAGTTGTTATCTGATTCCTGGGCAAATAGAGTTGCAGTTAAAACAAGTAACCTGGACATAGCAAACTATTATGATACAAACATTCCTGATTATCCCCCAGGCCTGGTTCCCTTTGTTGAAGATTCTCGTTATCAGAATTTAAATGAATCAACCAGAAAGAAAATATTAGCTGGTGCCTGGATTTCTTATAATGAAAAAACAATCAACATTGAAGTTTCTATTGTAGCGCCTGTTTGCGCCTTTCTACTTAAAGGTGAGTTTCCTGGATTGGATACGGATACATTAAAAAGAGTTGTTGCGCAAACGCAAATTGACGAACAGTTTCATATACTTATGTGCTTAGATGCCTGCCTTATTACAAGAAAATTACATAATCTAGAAGAGTTAAAAATTCCTGAATCGATAGTAGTCAAAAAACTACATCAAGCTATGGAAGAGACAGAAAAAGCCCGTGATAAAAAGATAGTTCAACTTTCATTTGCTTGCGTAGCGGAAGTTACTATAAATGCATACCTCAATTTACTTGCCAATGATAAAGACATCCAGCCTTTTAATAAAGAAACAACAAATCTACATCGTAAAGATGAGGCTGCACATCATAAAATATTCAAAGAAATTGCTAAAAATATTTTTCCTGAGCTAAATTCACGAGAAAAGAAAGTTTTTATCGAGGGGTTAACTAAAGGATTAAATGCTTTCATAACCATAGACTTTACTGCTTGGAGAGAAATTCTATTATTTTTAAATATAGACGCTGCAAATGATATCGTAGATCAATGCCTACTATCTATGGCAAATAAACGCGTAGTACGAGACTATTCTGGTATTAAAGGTTTACTCAACGATATAGGTGTTAGTGAAAGCGAGCTTAATTTTGAATTCGAAGATAAATGATACACTGTAAATAATAAAAAAGCGGTAATTATTTTATATAAAACATTAATGTCAACCTTACCAGGAGAATATACTTGCAAGGCCTACAAAAACATTTATTTTTAATCTATGCAACTTCATTGTCAGTGCTGGGATTGTTTGCCTCTGATATGTATATTCCGGCTTTATCATCTATACGTAATCATTATGCAACCACATCTGGTATGGTAGGCATGTCACTAAGCCTATATATGGTAGGCTTTGGTGTTGCTCAATTATTTTATGGAGCACTCTCGGATCAAATCGGTAGGAAAAAGCCATTATTAGCTGGATTGGGTTTGTTTTTAATTAGCACTATCGGGTGTATATATGCGAATACTATAGAAACATTCATAGCGTTTCGCTTACTACAGTCTATCGGTGTTGGTGCTGCTTATGTACTCTGGCAACCTATGATTATTGATATTTTCAAAAAAGAAGATGTACAGAAAATATTTACCTTACTAATGGCTCTCGGTAGCATATCACCAGCAGTAGCTCCATTAGTAGGTGGATATTTAACCAAGTGGAATGGCTGGCAAACAGTATTCTGGTTTATAAGCATTATGACTTTGGCATTAATAGTGTGGACTACATTTGCATATCGTGAATCCCTTAATATACATGCCAGGCAAAAATTTTCTCTACCCAAAATAATTAGTACGTATGGCTTTTTTTTAAAAGATCATTTTTTTATTGGATATTCTATGACAATTGCTTGCGGAATTACACTCTATTTTGTGTTTTTAACTATGCTGCCTTTTATACTATCTGGCATAGGCTATGATAGTGCATCTATTGGTTTGATGTATATCCCTATTGTCTGTGCATTTATTATTGGTACTCAAGTATGTAAAAAAAGATATCATCTTAATGGAGATAGTAACAGTATATTTATGGGTAGTAATATTTCAGTATTAGGGGCTGGGCTATTGTTTTGTACATCAATATTTATAGAAGTAACCAGCGCATGGCAGATTATATTGCCAGTTAGTTTGATAGCTTTTGGGAATGGTTTTACAGTTCCTACAGGTACTGCTTTTCTTATGAAATGTTATAGCGATAAATCAGGTAGCTGTGCAAGTTTAATTGGTTTTTTAGCCGCAATTACAGCATTTCTTTCTACCTCTATGGCATCGTCTATGATAGATACTCTAGGCATTCATTCAATGGCTATTACAATACTAATTTTTGCAACACTTATGATTATTAGTTTATATATTGGTAGAAAACATACTCCCGTAGCACATAGTTTAGCTTGATGCCAGTTACAATTTTTAGTGAAGGTTTTATTTTATTCAAACCTGTTTCTAAATTAATATTTACACTCACAAGACTGCCTTTTGTGCTCTTTTCACGCTTTCTCTTATTACCAATTCCTCCTACGCTTGTTACATGACCTACTTTTAATATCTCCGAGACCCAAGCGATATCGAAACAAACCAACTTGTCACTTCAGGCATCTAAGGGGAGGAAGAAAAAAAGCAATATTAAGGAGCATACACCTAACTGGCTCTAGCAGATTCTGCGGTTAACCACTATTCCCCTTTCAATCTTTTAATTTAAGTATATATAACTCTAATTTTAACAATGCTAATACTTTTGATGAAAATAATTATTCTACTTATAAAATATGAACTACATATCACGATACATTATTAAGTAAAACAAGTATTGTGCAAAATTCAGATTCCAGTCTAATATATATCTAATTGCTTAAGCTCTCTCTCAAGTTCCTCACCCCTCAAAGGTAGTGACGATGTACATTGGTAAATCTGCCAAAACTCCAGGAGAGCCACCAACTGCATATTAAATGAACCTGGCTATTATATTGCCTAAGGCATCTAGACTGCTAACAATGGGGTATGAACCTATAATTGCATAAATTAAGCGTGCCAGGTGCCACAGGTTGAAACTGAGCTACATATGACAATATAGATAAATATTAAACAGAGGTTACTATTTTTATTGTAAATGAACTTGAATAGAAGCATACTTATAAATCAAATAACGTCAAAAAATTATTTAGTTATTAGGAGAAATTCTGTGACAGACAATGAAAAAAATCCAGATACAGGCTTGTCTAAGAGTGCAAGATTGGTCGATCATATGATAGATGCTAGAAAAGTATTTATCACTGGTGAAGTTGATCATAAAATGGCTACAGAAGTCGTTTATCAACTTCATGCTCTCGCTCAAATTAATAACAAACCTATATATGTCTTTATAAGCACTCCCGGTGGCCACGTAGAGTCTGGTGACATGATTTATGACGCTATAAAATTTATAACGCCTAAAGTCATTACCATAGGATCAGGGTGGGTAGCTAGTGCGGGAGCCCTTATCTATGTTGCTGCTGATAAGGAGAACCGTTATTCTCTGCCTAATACAAGGTTTATGTTACATCAGCCATCTGGAGGTGCGCAGGGCCCCGCTTCCAATTTAGAAATATATATGAATGAAATTCTTAAGATGAAAGAACGGTTAAATCAGATCTTTGCTAGTTCAACTGGCCAGCCTATAGAAAAAATTCGTGAAGACATGGAACGTGATTTTTGGTTAAGTGCGGAAGAATCCATTAATTACGGGCTAGTTAGTAAAATCATCACTTCAGAGCGAGATATAATAGACACTTCCAGTCAATAATTGCCTGGTAAGTAAAAACTCTCTCGTCAAAAGAAATCAGGGCTTGAATATTCACGACCCTGTTTTCAGTATACAAACCCCGGGGGCGTTCAGATTTGAGCTAAAGACAGGTGAATCTAATAAGAGATACTGGGGACATCCCACCAAATGTTACACTTGCCCCTACAGTCCTGCTGCGGGGCGAATTACAGCAATGCATTGGATTCTGAAATAAATTAAGATTTATTTTCATATTGAGCTACTACACAAATTAAAAATCATATTTTCCAGACACCCACCCTAATAAACAATTCCTGTCTAAACATTGTAATTTATCATTTACTGGTGAAGTAACTGAAAATAACACTCTTCATCAATCCTGATATAGATTTCTCCCTAAGAGTATTAGCATCGTTTTACCTGCAAAGCTTATAATTCAATACCCGATTTTTAAAGACCATGCATTTAGCTTACCCTGATCTACATTAGCAAGATCGCGCACGCGAAGCTGCCAGTCACCCTCAATCGCCTCGCCAATAAATCTTTGTAAGTCAGGCTTGGTCTCAATATCATAGTCTCGCTTAATATTGTCTCGCCAGTCTCCCTCACTGTTGTGCAGTAAAACAAACAAGCCAGATGGTGCGACTAACTCCACCTGTAAATCACCAATATAAGTATGCTCAATATCGAGTGTAACTACGATATCTTTTACTGCTCCCACCTGGGTTTGTTGCAAACTACTGACAATACCTGCGGTGTTAAAATCTGGAATATCTATTTCTGGTTCAGCCCGATCTTCGATCACTCCACCTGTATCCGCATTAACCTCGATATCAAGATGCCAGTACAATAAGCGACCTACATCAGCGGAGGCTTTATCAACTATATGTAATGTCCAGTCACCTTTTACCCCTTCACCATGTATTGTTTGTAGCTTAGTGAAATCATCACTAGACCAGATACGTACGATATCATCTCCATCATCCCCCTCGTTATTGTGGAGAACTACACTCGTACCAGAAGGTGAGAGTAGCGTGACATTTAAGTCACTAATCCAGCTATGGATAATATTCACGCTTATTGCAATGGATGTAATTTCACCATTGGTATTTATGGATAGCATACTGGACAGACCCACAGGGTTGTTATCCGGTATTATCTGGTTGGGCCAGGTTTCTAGAAATACCTTATCTGCTGAAACTACATTACCAACCGTGAAACTGATAGCCTGATCGGGCTCGCTAATATCTCGAATCTGAAATTCAGAATCTGTTCCATCCCACTCACGGCTTGAGGGCGTTGTTACATTAGAAAGAGCAACCCCGGCAATCGCCTGAAACATATCCCCGGCATCCCCGGGGTTACGGTTGTTTTCCAGGTCCAGGTGGCCGTCTGCCTGTAGCAACGCACATTGGTAATGCTGGTTTCGTGTTCCTTCCTGCCATTCATTAGAACCCAGTATGTCGCAATGCAACACCGCCAGACCATTTGATGGCAAATGAAAATCCATCCCCAGTTTACTGCGGTTTTCGACAATGAAATATTCATTGGCTTTATCAGTACGGTACTTCATTACCGTATTATATTGACCATGTACAGATGTGTAAGCCCCCGGACTATCCAGCTCAATCACGGTATCAACCCAACCGGCAAGTTCCCGCAGGTAACCACATATGGGTGATGGTGTACGCCGTTGATTTAAATGATTACCTGAGCCCATTAAACAATAGCGACCAATACCCTGGCTCTTTTCATGATCACCATCGCGTTTACCATAATCATACATATCTGGAAAACGGCATAACAGATGACCATTTTCATGGCATATCGTGCCGATACGTAAATCCACCTTGCTCAGGCCAAGCCCGGTAAGCTGGTAAAAATGTGTGCGCATATTGCCGTAACGTAAATTAACTGTTGAGTTGTGTGGCCACAGGTCTCCATTGTATTGGGAGTCGCCACTGTAGAGAAAATTAATTGCATCTACAATACCTTCATTTCTAGAATCAAACTGATTGAGATCTATATTTAAATCATTAACAACTATATCCATCGCTTCTTTAATAAAGAGGTTATTAATGTAGTGACTGCGTCGCTTAGAAAGCCGGACAGGCCCAACGACAAGATTAGTGTAGTTTAATTTTCCCAATGACAGGGTTTCAAAATACGTTTTTACTGAACAGTAATTTCCATTCTCTGAATAATTATCCGCATTAAACATAGCATCCACATCGGCAGCGCTAATATTGGTGCGTATGTCATCAAAATCGACGATCACGGTCAGCCCCCGAACATTCCCCTGATGAAGCTTACGGCCACTGAGTAAACCTTCCTGGGAACCCAGCGTACGCATTCGCTCAAAATCATTCTCTTCTACATGCATCCTGAGACACGAATGACGCTGACCAAATTTTTCGTTTCTAACCTGCGGATCTTCCTTTAAATGTTTACGTAAACTTTGTGGTGTATTTTTATATACGGGTATACCGGTTGAAACAAATCGGCCAACAGCCAGGGCGGCATAACAATAACAACGTTGCTGGGTATCGTATAAAACAGTATAACCATCCAGCGTTTCACGGCGCGCGTAAAACTCATCACCAAAAATTCTTAATTGCAGCGGCTCCCCAACTCCCTGATCAACAACTATCACATCACCATTCAATGAACTCATGATTAGCACCCCTTAATTGAGAAAAATACAAAGGTATAATTAAAAGAGCGATAAAAATTAATAGTGAAAATAAAGCTCTTTTTCAACTAAGCGCCTGATGCCTCGCAGTAAAATTATTGGATAATATCCCATTACATTGTTCAGGTGCTTCATTTCAGCTCTGAGAGTAACATAAAGATTCCAACAATGTTGTCCTGCTAACCACTAGAAATGTGAACTGGGGATGCCTGTCAAAGACCGTAACCCGCATGGAAGCGGAACCGAGTCACAGGGAGGGTTTTACGGTGTGTCTTGTGATTATATGGCGGCAGACATTTCCAACTCATGCCTCAGACAGGATGAAATAATCGTTAATCACACTGCAGTGTGTTTTAAACTTAAACTCATTAATTTTGACGAGACAATAGTAGATTACTTAACCACCCATTTTAAATGTAATTATACAAACAAAGTGTAAAAACTTACCCTGCCTATTTTTTATAAAGTATCCAGTCAATCGTTACTATCAGGAAAACTTTCTCGCACCTTGCGCATTTTATCTAGATTATCAAGCACCCAATCGACTATTGTCGGATCAAATTGTTGACCACTTTGCTGTTTAAAAAATTCGACAATTTTATCTAACGACCAGGCCTCTTTATAACAACGCTTAGTTCCTAATGCATCAAAAACATCTGCTACCGCACCAATACGCCCATACAAATGAATCTCTTCCCCTGCCAGGCCATTTGGATATCCTGTTCCATCCCATTTCTCATGATGATGCCCGGCCAATTTTGATGCCGCTTTGAGAATTTCCCGATCGGAACGACCTAACATTTCCTGTCCAATCTCTGCATGGGTCTTCATTTGCACCCATTCCTCATCGTTTAAATTTCCAGTTTTATGTAATATTGAATCGGGAATACCAATTTTTCCAAAATCATGCAAGGGAGCAGCAATCCGTAAAATTTCAACCTCCCGTTCTGGTAAACCGAGACCCGTGGCAATTAAAGAGCAATATTCAGCCACCCTTCGCACATGTTGCCCCGTCTCACGGGAACGTGACTCAATGGCTTCACCCAGCATATAGACCATATCCCGTTGTGTACCTTCTATTTCATCTCTAAGTAGAATATTCTCATAGGCAATGGATACATTATGCAAAAAAAGCTGGATAATATTTGAATCTTCATCCTTTAAAGGCCTTGAACTTGTAATATATATTACATCTTTTCGTCCAGCCCGAGGGCTAAAATATCCTACATAGGCATTGTCTTTAGTAATAACACACTTCTTTTGCATCGCCTCTTGAATTACCCCTAGTACCTCCTGCGGTAAAATGTCATTTGCATCTTTTCCAATGTAACTATTAAATTGTCCAGTTGCCGCAATAATTTCGATCCCCTCTTTTTCACTCTCCAGCGCCATACTATGACAGTTCACATACATGGACTCACTATCCAGGTGCATCAGGGCAATAATCTGTTTGAGCACCCCCTGTATAAATACATTTAAACCCTGTAACTGAAATATTTCGCCTGAGGCATCTATTACCTGTTCTAAACCTCGTCGATTTTCATCTAAGGCTTTGAGGTCGCGATAAGAACGCAGACTGGTAAAAACAGCACTGTATAATCGCTGTGAAGAAAGTTCTGACTTTTCTTTATAGTCGTTAATATCATAGTCACGTATGACTGAACGTTCAGGGGCTTGTCCGGGCTGCCCCGTGCGCAGGATAATCCGGATTAGACTGTTACCTAATTCATTTCGAATATAGTGCACCAGATCAAGCCCTGCATGATCGGTTTCCATCACTACATCAACCATTGCCAGGGCAATATCCTGATGATCCTGTAAAAGTTCTCTGGCCTCATTACCACTATAAGCATGTACAAATTCCAGTTTCCCTCCTTCAAAATCAAAATCATCCATTGCTAACAGGGTCACTTTATGCACCTCTTTTTCATCATCAACGATCAAAACTTTCCAGTTTTGTGTAGTACTAGCTAGCTCGAGACTTTTACTTTCCTCAGGCGCAAAAATAAGATCTTCGTTTTTCACTGTGTTTTCACTCATTCAGTAAACTCCTCCGTCATAAACGGAAAAACAATATGAAAAGTCGTTCCCTGAGATGCCTGGCTGGAGAAATCAATGCTCCCCTTCAAGGTTCCCGTAATCAGATTATAGACAATATGAAGGCCCAGACCACTTCCCCCCGACCCACGGCGAGTTGTATAAAAAGGATCGAATATATTCTTCTTGTGCTCGTCAGGTATACCATTTCCATTGTCAGATAAATCCAGATGTACAAACCCATCTTGTAGCTTTGCTCTTACCTGAATCTGACCCTGCTGGGCTTCATCAAAAGCATAGATCAGGGCGTTGATAATCAGGTTACTGAGAATCTGGTAAATAGCCCCTGGATGACTATAAATAACCAGGTCCGGATCACACTCATTCAATAGTTTTACCTGCGTATTTTTCCATTTAGGCCTGAGACTTAAAATAATCTCATCAACATACTCATGCAATTGAATATTACGCCACGCATCACTGGACTGATCAACAGCCACCTGCTTGAAACCTCGAATTAACTCGGAGGCACGTTGTAAATTACGTAATAAAATATCGCAGCCCCGAGCACTGCGTTTTAAAAATTTTTCCAGATCTGAGCGCTTCATCTCACCCGATTCAAATTTATTACGCAACCCATTAATATCTTCCTGAATACTACTGGCCGAGGTAACACCAACCCCCAGAGGGGTATTAACCTCATGGGAAAAACCCGCAACAAGGCCTCCCAAAGAGGCCATTTTCTCAGCCTGTACTAATTGTCCCTGGGTTTCACGCAGTATCGAAATATTATCTTGCAGCTCTTTGTTAGACGCATTTAATTCAACCGTTCTTGCCTCAACCAGTTCAGTCAGTTGTTCTCGATGCTGGTTAAGTTCTTCATCTATCTGCTTGCGACGGGTGATATTGATAAAAGTGAGGACATAACCTTTGTTGACTCCCCCACTCTCAATAGGATGAAGCCAGTACTCGATGGGAAATGAGCCACCGTCAGAACAATAGAATAGTTCAGCATCCGAATGCCGGCTTCTACCCTGTTGTATGGCAGTGAGTAATGGCATGGCCTGTTGTTGCCCCTGACTATCAGCGAGATTGATATTAATCAGGTTTTGAATATCTTTACCTAGTAATTCCTGTTCAAGTTCAACCCCAAGAATTTGCACGCAATTCTGATTGGCAAAACTACATTGGCCCTGTTGGTCTATCCCTAAAAGTGCTTCAGCAGTCGAATTCATAATTAATTGCAGATGCTCCTGATAGGTCCTTGCTTCCTGTTGAAGACGTAAATGCTCTGCAATTTTTTCCTCAAGCGCCAGGTTTGCGCTGGACAGTTCTGCCGTACGTAAATTAACCAGGCGATCGACTCGAATAATATGATAAATCCCAAAAAACAGACCTGCTAGAATCATCACTAACCAGTACCAGTACTGTTTGATAACCTGCATAAGGCTAACTTTAGCGGTTACTGCATAAACGCCAATTTTTAATTCCCTGAACATTTCATGCACATCCTGGTAACTCAGTGGCACGGTCCACCCTGCATTCAAACCTGCCACGGAAGCCGCATCATCAGGCCTGAGACTTAACAGGGCAACCACCACCCGTGTAGCAAAATTATCTGTAGTCTTACGGGATCGGGCAAAAGGCCATTCCGGATATAACTTGGTACTGTGTAAAAATGGGAAGCCGGGGGTTTCCTGCTTATTTAGAATACGAAAATCTTGCGGATCAACCTCACCTCTTTGTGCCATTCGTTCTAAAGTATCTGTACGTACTGTACCCGCATCATACTTACCATCACGTACGCTTTTAACGATATTATCCTGGGGAAAACCAACAAATTCTAATTTGGAGAAGTCCGTAAATGGATTTATATCAGCGTGTTTAAATTCTCGCCAGGCCATCTGAAAACCACCAAAGGCTTTTTTAGAAACAGCAGCAAATGATTTTCCTTTAAGATCAGACAGCGTCATAATGTCATCACGATCTGCGCGTACAAATATGACTGCACCAAATGAGGTGTAAGGATTTTCCTGGCGCATATTTTTCAAAGTAGCAATACGGGTAATTCCATAAGATGCTTCTAAATTGACATAATTTCCCGTATTCGTCAGAATAAAATCTAACTGGTCAGTTTTTACTGCCTGATTCATTTGCTCTAATGACAGAGGTAAAAGATTAAATTTATAATCTTTAATCTGTTTTTCCAAATACTGCACTGTAGGTAGCCACATCTGTACTGCCCTGGCTTCACCTCGATGGGCAAGTACACCGATATTTATTTCACCAGAAGTTTTAGCATAAAGCGGGGAAATTAGAACCAGATTTATAACGACCAAACAGAATACAAAATTTACTATAAAGCGATAAGCAATAACCAGATTAATCACCATACTCGCCATCCAGTAAATTTATAAACACGTGAACCACACCGGGTATAGAAGCAGACAGAAATAGAGTAAGGTAAGTAAGAAAATAGTATGGAGATGCAAGCAAACTTAACGTTCTAACCATAAATGGTTTAAGCTTGAAAAATACCAGCAAGACAATTAAATTGAATTTCATAAATCAAATAAAATAGAGATCAGAAAGTAGGTATCCCACACGTTCCTGGAATGCTTTTATAAAGTGTAGCAGGAAAATCAATATATGCTTGTTAGATTGCAAGAAGGGGAAATTTTACTATTGTCCTGTTTTTTGATGTTTTCTAATTACTTGAAATATAAGCAATAAATGCTAGTAACCCAGACCTGGCCGCACACCCTTAATTAAAGGCTAATATACAACCTGACAGCCATCCATGCCAAGTGGAGCCCCTAAGTGTGGCCAGATCATAATGACACTTACTTAGGTCTGTTATTGCGACCATACCCCATTACTCCTGCCTTTAATTTATCTCTTGGTGCCATCAATAGTGAAAAAGGTTTTGGTGTTCGTTTTAAAGCTCAAGCTCTGTTCTAACAGGACGATTGCCTATTTTCTGCTGTGCAATTAACATAAAAAGAACCTGCGTATCATCATGATTCTGAGTTTGTCTGATCCACATAGCCATAACTGTAAACTGTGTTTAAAGCTTATTTCACATGGTCTGATACCCGTTTGTTTTGCGAGGCACATTATCATATCCAGTGGTAGCCGCTGTCTTGCTTTACAATAACCACCGGTTTGAGTGCTGCATGGCTTCAGACCATTGAAAACACGCTCTACCGTATGTGAATTAACCGTATTTTGACAGGATGTATCACTGTTCAGGACTAATGGGACACTCCCGTGGTGTTGAAGATGTCGCTCACTATTTAGAAAAAGCTGAAAAAGCACCGGGTGAAAATCCTGTAAAAGCCTTATTACTGGTTGCCCCCACCAATGCGGCACGTATGCAACACAATAAAAATATTGAATTGAATAATGCAACATTAGGCTCACTTCTTGCGTAATGTGATGGAGATGTACCGTCATTAGATGGTGTCACTTATTATGATGACCTGCGCTTTAGAATGGTAAAATAGTGACCCCCCAAGCATATGTTTATGTTAATGGGTGGCAACCACAATTACTTCAATACACGCTGGACACCTTCTGCAGATAATATCTGGGGCTTTGATGACGGGAACAAACAAATCAGTAGTCTAGATATGTTTTGTGATCTAACTGGCTCCCGCAGTGGTTTCCTGACTGATGCAGAACAACGGGTAGCCGCATCGGCTTATGTTTCTGGTTTCTTTCGCCAGTATTTGTTAAACGAAAATATTACTGATGTACTTACGAATGAAAATTCGTTACCGTCGTCAGCCCTTGATGCCGATGTACGTGTCTCCTATCAACTGCCATCGATCCATCGTCTGGATATTAACAGACTAGATAAACCTGAAAGAATGATAATGAATAATCTGGGCGGGCAGGCTCTCTCCAATCGTATCTATAATTATGGAATCTGTAGTGATACGCTTGCCAATCAATATTGTTATCCCACCTTCACTTACCAGTTAAACCAGCTACTCAACTTACAAAGTTTTGGCTTAAAATATATTCGTTGAATTCTTTTCGCTAATTATAAACTGTTCCGCCAACCTGGGCTCTTTCAATACATTTACTCTACTTTGTTTCTGATCAGCATGATTAATTTTTATAATTCCTAGCTGTATTCCTTTCATACTAGCCTGCAACCTGTTTGTAGCGTGTAATTTCTGCCGAATGCTTTTCACATGGTTTTTGACAGTATTCTCACTTATCTCCAGATTTGCAGCAATTTGCTTATCCATCAAACCATCAGCTACTAACTGTAATATTTCACTTTCACGCCTGGTTATCTTTTCATCATAAATTGCTTTAGTCTCTTCAGCCCTTGAGGGCTTAACTTTACCATTCCCTTTGCTCTTAATTGAGTCCACAAGCAATCCCTGGGGAAACACTGGTTCACCGTTTTCGATCCTGAATAGTTCTTCACAAAACTCTTCCAATTCTATGTTTTTACATAAACAGGCTTTAACGCCTAAACGAATTGACATATAAATATCTGCAGGCTCGAAACTATCTGACATCAATACCACCGAACAATTTGTAGTCAATTTTAATATTTTTTCCAGTTCAGTTTTATCAATGTGTGGTGTAATATCAAGATCTACCAATACGATAAAGCACTCACCTGATAACAACTTAAGCTTTTTAAGTGCCTCCTCAATAGCTTCAGCCTGACCAATGACTGTTATGTCATTCCTTTCTTCGAGACAGGAAACGATACATCGGCGAAACAGCACATGCTTATCAATTATAAAAATTTGCATAATACGTTAACCTCATATTCAGCTGAAAATAACGCACATACTGAATAAAAACTCTATTGGGGGGGGGAGATAAAAAATAAAATTAGTGAAATATATTTAGCAGTAAACTTTCATATCTAACCTCACAAATTTATTAGTGAAGGCTGACTTATGTCTGCCTGGAATAAAACAATACGTGAAATTGCGTCCAAGCAACGACTGCACTTCTTTATACTTTATGACTTGTTCATGAACATACTTGAATCCATCGAAGTTAGTATTAATTTTGCACCAGTTTTTCTAAGTGTAAATAGGTGTACTCCCTACTATTTTTAAAAATTTATAGGTGTTTACCCTAGTAAAAATAAATAAAACGACTAGCCTCATACTTATTCACCCTTACGAAATTAGGCAATTTCCCTATTGTATTACACATAGTTTAATGAATTAATTTTAGCATCCCTATGCTGCTGTAGTGACTCTTCCTCTGATACCATCCGAATGGCTCATGTCAAAGCAAATTGCCGATTTACCAACATACTGCTCGTGCAGTATCTGAATTGTCAGAACCAGCATTAACACCCATTCTAGTCGCATTAACTGATAGTACTCATTAACATTTTGTGGCGCGTTTGTTTTCAGTACCTTTTCATACAAGCCGGTAATTTTTTCTGGATTAAATATTCTGCTTTGCTTTAAACTCGCAACACACAGGTAAGGCTCCACCAGCTCTCTACGCTCTGTAGTGAAAAACCATTCCCTGATTGGTGTATAAAAACCACGTTTTTTGAATTTGTTGTCTAGCTTTGGCAAACGTCGTGACATAGTTTTTTTCAATATATACTTTTCTTCCATGCCTTTAAGTTTTAAATCTGCTGGCATTCTTGCTAACAGCTCGACTAATCGGTGATCCATAAAAGGCACTCTTGCCTCTACCCCATGCGCCATACTTAAGCGGTCACTTTTCCATAAAATCCAGCCTGGCAATCGAGTTTTCATTTCAAGATATAATGATTGATGCACTGGATGACGGGATTCAACCTTATTACCTATTTTATGAACAAGCTCATCTATCTGTCTTTCTTCAGAAGCCTCTCTTTCTACATCATCTAAAAACATCCCATCTGTCAATCCATCTGTTATAGACCAAAAATCATACCAGGCTGGATAAAATCCAAATTTTTGTATTGTTTTTTTCTGGTTTTTTCGATTATGTAGTTGCAACAGCATTTCCATATGATCTTTAGCAAAGTACTTTGTGTACTTATGCATATACTTATAACGCCTCGTTAGCGTTCCCCACAGGCTATTAGAGCCGCATCGCATACTATCCTGTCTATAACAATCATAACCCACAAGCACCTCATCGGCTCCATCCCCGGTATATACCACCTTATAATTACTTTTATTAACCATGTCAGACAATAAATAATGCGGAATATCCACAGCCAACCTCTGCGGTTGCTCAAGATGATATAAGCAGTCGCGTAACAGCCCAATATAATCTGCATTACACTGATCCTGCATAATTAACTCTTCGTTATCTACATTCAAAAATCGGGATATAGACTTATACTCCGCAGACTCATCAAGGTGATTATTTTCAAACCCAATCGAAAAAGTTTTTAATTTTTGATTATATTTTTCACTCAGCAAACTCACGATTGAAGCCGAGTCAATTCCTCCGGATAAATATGCACCTATATCTACTTCTCCAATCATGTGATTTTCTACCGTTTTCTCCATGATCGATTCAAACTCACTCTCCCATTGAGTTTCGCTATAACTTTCAATTTCACTTTCTTTTGGAAAATCAATATCCCAATAACATACATCAGTTAACTGAATATTCGCACTCAATGCAATATAATGACCTGGCTCAAGCTCCTTGATTGATTCAAATAAAGTATTTGGAGATATTGAAAACTGATATCGAAAGTAGTTTTTAATTGAGGCCATACTGAACTTTGGCTCAACTAATCCGGATGCAAATATAGCTTTTATTTCAGACGCAACAACCAGCACATGATTATCATAATAATAAAAGAGAGGCTTTATCCCTAACCTGTCCCTTGCTATAAACACTTCTTCGTTTAGTTTGTCATGAATTACAAAACTAAACATACCCTGAATATATTTTAGACAGTCTTTTCCATATAGATGATAAAGCAATAAAATTACTTCTGTATCTGATTCAGTGACCGACTTAATCCCTTGCTTTAATAAATTTTCTCTGAGTTCTTTATAATTATATATCTCACCATTAAAGACAATACAAAACCGATTGTCCTGGCTCAACATAGGTTGCTGACCTTTTTTGTGATCGACAATAGACAACCTTGTATGCCCTAATCCGATGCCTTTTCTCACAATTACATTTTTAGCATCAGGCCCTCTATGCTCAAGGCTCTTATTCATCCTGTCAATAATTTCACGAGGGGGGGAGAATCCATCAGGATAAAAAACTATTGATAAACCGCACATATTATTCTCTTTCTATTTTTAATTTGCCGGTTATAAGAACGACACCTTAAATATCGATAAATTCAATATTCAGGTGTCGTTTATTTTTAAGCGTTAGAATCGCGAAAAAA
>Ga0316207_10001996_pt1 | contig 22431 bp, 22 predicted proteins | sample 6weekpyrite_MG_FD_204943 | JGI IMG/M metagenome (GOLD analysis project Ga0316207, IMG submission 204943) | Microbial mat bacterial communities from mineral coupon in-situ incubated in ocean water Damariscotta River, Maine, United States -... | ecosystem: Environmental > Aquatic > Marine >...
TCAATTGTAACTGAGCAGAATAATGATGATCACCGGGTAGGGCTTATCATTAGTAAAACATTATATGATTCGGGACGTAACACTGCGGATATTGATGCAGCAAAACTGACTATCGAGTCAAAAAAAGTAAAAAAACAATTGGTTCTTCAGCAGCGGCGACTGGACATAATGCAGAAATTTTTTGCCGTTATCCTCGCGGATATGAATTATTATCGATATAACGAAGAAATAGCGACTGCATTCATTAGTTTTGACAGAACCCAGGACAGACTGAAGCTGGGGCAGGCTTCAGATATTGATGTTCTGGAAAAAGAAGTTGCTTATCATGAAATACGCTACTTGCGTATAAAGAGCCAGAATGATCAACGCAAAGCACGCGCAGAACTGGCTGTCGCCATGGGTCGACCGAGTGAACTTGTTACAACTGTTACGAAGCCGTCATTAAAAGACATTGATATTAAACTACCTGATGTTGAGTACCTGCAAAAACTGGCACTCAGCAATAATTACCAATTGAAGATTTTATCGAAAGCGTTGGCTGCTGCAGCACAAAGAGTTGAAGTTGCCAGAAATACCTATGGCCCTAGTGTTACTCTTGAAGCGGGCAGCTTTGCTTATTCGCGTGAACGATCAAGCTATGATGAGTTACAAATTGGCCTGGTAATGCGCATGCCATTGTTTGAAGGTAAAAGAACCAGTACAGAAATTAATAAAGCAATGAGCAAGGTGTATGAAATAAAAAATGATATTGAACTTCTTAAAACTGAGATTGAAACAAATGTTCTTTCTTTATGGTTAGAATTTGACGCCTTGAAAGGAAAATTACTTCAAATGAATACTCAAACCGATTTTAGAGAGCTATATCTTGATCGTAGTCGGGCCATTTATGAGTTAGAAGTTAAAACAGATTTAGGTGATGCGATGGCGCGTGTCTCAGAAGCCGAAAGAGATCTGCTTGATACCCGATATGCTATGAAGTTGGTATTAACTCAATTGGAAATAGAAGTTGGCAAGCGTTTGCAAGAATTTAAAAAAGGTACAGTTCAATGAATATTAAAAAACTATTGGGGCTCGTTATATTTTTGCTGCTTTCCAATGCCAGCGCACAAGAAAGCAGCCAGGCTATCATTGATTGGGCGCAGCGAGTAGAACTTACTATTCCAGTCGATGGGGTGGTACAGAAAGTTTATGTGAATACGGGGCAACGGGTCAGGCAGGGGGAACTATTAGTAGAACTTGATAAACGAATATTTAAAGCTGCGGTGTTAAAAGCAGATGCGAAGGTAAAAAGTGAAAAAGCAACACATGCAGAAATGGTTCGTGAATTAGAACGAGCACAGGAATTATATGATAGAACGGTGCTATCTGACCATGAATTGCAGGTAGCAAAAAATAACGAGATTTTTGCGCAATCCAAATTAACAGATGCCGAAGCCGAGTTGACAATCGCGAAAGTAACACTCGAACATGCTTCTTTATCTGCACCGTTTAATAGTATTATTTTAAAACGTAGCGTTGAAAAAGGTAGAGCTGTTATTAACAAATTTTCTTATACTCCGTTGATTACCCTCGCTGCAAGTGATCATTATGTGGCAAAATTTACAATTCAGTACACGCAAAGCAAACAGATACAGTTAGGAAATCATGTGACCGTTAATGTTAATAATACGGATTATAAAGCTAAGATTATTGCGCTAGATTATATTGAACCCAAAAAATTAATAAGTGTAACTGCTTTGTTTAAGAGTGAAACTAATGGAATTCACGCTGGTATTGGTGCAAGCGTTTCTTTTAAATGAAAAAATGCCAGCGCTTTATTGTGTATGGAAAAGTACAGGGTGTTTTCTTTCGTGCGAGTACCCAACAACAAGCACTTGTGCTGGGTCTGACAGGCTATGCTAAGAATTTGTCAAATGGTTGCGTTGAAGTAGAAATTTGCGGGGAAACTTTCGCTTTAGAAACAATGCGTGATTGGCTTGATAGTGGCCCCGTTTTGGCGAGAGTGGATAAAGTAGTTGAAGTGGATACTTCAGTCACTGAGTATACGCATTTTAGAACACTTTGAAAATATAGCTAACAATGTAGATGTTTGAGAATTTTTTCTTATTCTGTGTATTAGTGTGTTTTACTAAAAAATCTTCAGGAATACTTCCCCAGCATTGAATGTTGGGTGAAATTTTTTATTTAAATTGGATCAATACTGATATTGTATATAATTAGAAGAAAGGTTAAGTTGGTTTTGTAAGTTCTGGCTCAATGTAATCACCACATCAAATCATCAGGTATCTGGTAGTCAGCATAAGGATCATCGTCATCCATAGTTTCATCTGTCTTTTCGATTAAAATAATACGTTGTTCATTTCGCTCCTTTATTTTTTCTGCAATGGCCTTTGCCACAAGTTCATAGCGTTCATTGATCATCGCAATTCCCAGTTTGCCTTCTATCAGGTGTTGTTTTAATTCACTGTTCAGGTATATGTTTTTAACTTTGTTCTGATGCTCAAAATGATAGGCAATATCACATGCGTCATCTCTTTGGATAATATTGTTTGTTATCAATTGATCAATTTCTGCCTCTATGGCTTTTATACGTGCCTGTTGGTCTTTTTGTTTATTTAATTGGCGATCCTGTTCAGCTTTATCCCTGGCGGCCTGTTGAATTTTTTCCTTTGTTTCATCTGCTTGTGTTTTGTTGCTTGCACGTTGTTTTTTACTTTTAGATTTTTTATCTTTTTTAGCCTGGTGCGCCTGTTTTTTACTGACAAGGCCGGTTTTCATTAGTTGATCCTGAAAAGCATTACCCATAGTGATTCTCTGTTTTTGTTTGCCTAACGAAGTGCCCAGCGATTGTCCAGCGCTCTGAATACTTTAGTGGTATAGCGATAGCTACCAAGGCTGCCATTATAACGAGCCAGAGCGCGGGTGATATTGCCTTTTTCTTTGTCGAGATAAAAGCGTAGTATTGTGCAACCAAAGCGAAGATTGGTTCGTATATTAAAAAGGTTATCACCTTTACGGCCAATTTCATCTAACCAGAAGGGCATGACCTGCATCAATCCTCTGGCACCGACTTCAGAGAGCGCATATTTGTCGAAATTACTTTCGACCTGGATAACAGCCAGAACAATTTGAGGAGACAGTTTGGCCCGGGTTGCTTCGTAATGGATATGCTTTAAGAGTTCCAGGCGTTCATTGGCATTCTTCAATTTTGGTTGTAAGCGAGTAGACATATCAAGCAACCAGACTTCAGCATCGTAACGGTCTTTAAAACTGTCACTTTCGGATACGGCTTTTAGTAGAATTTGTCGCAGTTCTTCATCCGGTTTTTCCTGAGTAGTGGTATTACCCGGTAAATGAAAGCCAAGCATAATAATGGCAGCTATGAAGCGTGAGCCTGTTTGGAGTTTGCCGGACCTGAACATTTTGAGTTAACTCATCTTGCCTTTAATAAAATCAATGATGTTTGCAGTTTCAATATCACTGGATTCAGTATCTTTGCGGCCTTTATACTCAAAGGTACCGTTTTTAAGACCTCGCTCACTGATAACAATACGGTGGGGGATACCAATTAATTCCATATCAGCAAACATAACACCGGCGCGTTCTTTTCTGTCGTCTAATAAAATATCATAGCCAAGTTCTGTTAAATTGGAATACAGGATTTCGGCTTCTTTTTGAACCAGTTCAGATTTATGCAAATTCATTGGAATAAGCACAATCTGGAACGGGGCGATGTTATCTGGCCAGATGATACCATTGTCATCATGATTCTGTTCAATTGCTGCGGCAATCACACGGGTGACGCCAATACCATAACAACCCATAGTAACCACGACGGCCTTACCTTTATCATCTAATACGGTTGCATTAAGCGCATCACTATACTTGTCACCAAGCTGGAAAATATGACCAACTTCTATGCCACGTTTAATGCTAAGTGTGCCTTTACCATCCGGGCTGGGATCGCCTTCAATAACGTTGCGCAGGTCAACCGTATTTTCCAGTTTAACATCGCGGTTCCAGTTTACCCCGGTATGATGCTTGCCGTTTTCATTGGCACCGCATACAAAATCTGCGATATTGGCAGCGGCATAATCGACATAAACTGGAATAGTTAATTCAACCGGGCCGATAGAACCGGCATCACAGTCAACAACGTTGCGTATTTTTTCCGCTTCAACGAGTGTAAAGGGTGAAGCGACTTGTTCAATTTTCTCGGCTTTGATTTCATTGATCTCATGGTCACCACGGACTACTAAGGCAACTATGCTATCGTCTATGCCTTCTACAAGCAGAGTTTTAACGCATTGGGCTGCTGAAATTTTAAGTAACTGACTAACTTCTTCAATACTATGCTGACCAGGTGTATCAACAGTTTTAAGTGAGCGGGTAGCAGCCGGTAACTCAGTAGTACTAGCAAGTGTTTCGGCAAGTTCTACATTGGCGGCATAGTCGCTTTGATCGCTAAATGCAATAGCATCTTCACCAGATTCAGCCAGCACATGAAACTCATGTGACAAGTTACCACCAATAGAACCAGCATCGGCATTCACAGGACGGTAGTGTAAGCCGATACGGTCAAAGATATTACAATACGCTTTGTGCATCACTGTATAGGTTGCATCCAGCGAGTCATGATCGTGATGGAATGAGTAAGCATCTTTCATAATAAACTCCCGAGAACGCATCACTCCAAAACGTGGTCGAATTTCATCTCTGAACTTGGTCTGAATCTGGTAAAAATTAATGGGTAATTGTTTGTAGCTGCGTACCTCTTTACGGAACAAGTCAGTAATTACTTCTTCGTGAGTAGGACCAAAGCAAAATTCACGTTGATGGCGATCATGCATACGTAATAGTTCAGGGCCGTATTGGTCCCAGCGACCGGATTCCTGCCAGAGCTCGGCCGGTTGAGTGCACGGCATCAATAATTCCTGTGCACCAGCTTTGTCCATTTCTTCCCGAATGATTTTTTCAATTTTGCGAAGAACCCTTAGTCCCATCGGTAACCAGTTATACAAGCCGGCCGATAACTTACGAACTAAGCCGGCTCGTATCATTAATTTATGACTGATAACCTCAGCGTCAGATGGAACTTCTTTAACAGTGGCGAGAAGGATTTGAGAAACACGCATAATTTATGGTTACTTTAGTTAATAAGGAAAATTAATGGTATTTTAACGAGTTTTAAGCAGCGAGGTAATGCTTAAACGTAATTTAGACTATTTATTTTTACCATTCCCGTTGGCGGGCACTACATTGGTTTCGCGACTGTACTGCTTTATCTTATAGGGTATGCTTTTGGGTGGCTTAGTATCGCTCACTATCCATTGGCCATTTTTATCTTTCCACTGATAAAGAGGTTTGGTTGTCTGTGGCATTGAAGTAAGCGTGTCTATTTGCTGTTTGACCTCGCCAGGTAGCATTTGAAGTAGTTTTACCCGGAGTGCGGGAGATAAATATAAAGCAATGCCGCTAAATATAAAAAAAATGATAGCAAGGAGCGACAATATTTTCATTATAACCAGAAGCTCGCCATAAAAATAAACGCTTAAAAAGTTTTACCATCCCAGCCCCACATACTACGGGGTGCATTGGCAAACTCGATATAGATTCTGTTCGGTGCAATGTTTACTTTATCGTGGATTAGCTGACATAAAGCCGCGGATAAGGGTTTGGTTTGTGATTCTGATAATCCAATACTTTTCAATTCAAGATAAGCAGTCGGTTCGTCTGTGCCAGCAAAAAGCATAGAACGGGCGGGTTCAATGTTAACCATGACATAGGATTCGGGTTTAGCTAATTCTTTTGCGACCAGAGCTGAGGCTTCTGCCAGCAGTGCGGCTTGGCTTTCAGTATTAACCTCCTGATTTAACTGAATCTTCAAATAAGGCATTTTTATTTCCGGGCGTTTATTTACAAAATTCTTTTATGTTCTGCTTGGCACTGTCAATACGTTTTTGGCGTTCATCATCATCCAGTCGGGTAATATTACCATCCTTGTCTTTAAACCGGCGATAGACCTGCAGAGAGGAAAGTGCCTTCTTCGATTGTTCACAGATATCATTACGTTTGGCTTCATTTTTTGCAGTTTCAGCAGCGACTTTGTCCTGATTTTTTTTATCTTCGGGGGTGCCAATGACGGATTCACGTGCTTTGGTAACTTTCTCCTTCCGTTCTTCCGAGCTTAAATTAGAACTACGAGGTTGTTTTTCAGCTTTAATGACACTGTACTCGCCGTCTGCTGGTGGATGCTGAGAATAGACCCAGTTGCCATTGGCATCCTGGTATTTATACATCGCCGCGTAGCTTAATAAGGGGCTTGCGATTAGTAACAGGGTAACTATGCTTCTAAATCTCATGTTTTTAGCTTCCATTTTTACTTTTAATTAAGGCAAGTTCACCTGTAATTGTACATAGCTGCCAGAAGAAGATGAACTAAATTCCTTTAAATTTAGCATGGAAGAGGCTGTTTGTATTAACAAAAAGTCACAAAACTACTAAAACCCTTAAGTTTTTCAGTTTTATGTCGAGGTTTTTTCTGTTTTTACATGTATTTATAAGCATTTGCTTGGCCAGAGAATAGCATTCCTATTATAATAGCTCGCTTGAGTACTCGGGGATTCCCCGCAGTTACCCGGACAGTTACCCTGAATGAATGTTAAATAAAACGTAGGTTAAAGCATCTGCTGTTTATCAATCTGCGTTACCAATGATATTAAAACAAATATTGTTGGATAGCCGCCCTGTATGGGCGTTTTTTATCTTTCAGTGTTATTGCGGAAAATTGTTACAGAACGTAAACCGGTTAAATAGAACTTTAAATAAAGGTGATGAAATAGTGAAACTCAGTGGTGCAGAGATTGTCATTCAATCCCTTAAAGATGAGGGCGTTGAATTCGTGTTTGGTTACCCCGGTGGTGCCGTGCTTCATATTTATGATGCGATACATAATCAATCTGATGTTGAACACATACTGGTCCGTCATGAGCAAGGGGCAACCCATGCTGCGGATGGTTATGCGCGTTCAACAGGGAAACCCGGCGTGGTTCTTGTCACCTCCGGTCCAGGTGCAACTAATGCCGTTACCGGTATTGCGACAGCACATTTAGATTCGATCCCTCTGGTTGTTATTACCGGACAGGTTACTTCCGCCTTTATTGGTAGCGATGCGTTCCAGGAAGTTGATTCGGTTGGTATCAGTCGCCCCTGTGTTAAACACAATTTCCTAATTAAGCGTGTAGAAGATATTGCAGAAACGATGAAGAAGGCATTTCATATTGCCATGACTGGTCGACCCGGTCCAGTCGTTGTTGATATCCCAAAAGATATCACTGACCCTAATATCAAGATCGATTATGAATATCCTAAGGATATCAATATTCGTTCTTATAACCCAACCGTACAGGGTAATCAGAAGCAAATTAAAAAAGCAGTCGAAATGATTCTGGCTGCCAAGCGGCCGATGATTTATAGCGGCGGTGGTGTGGTTTTAAGTAACGCTAGTGAAGAACTGACCGCATTTGCTGACAGGCTCGGCTTTCCAATTACCCAAACACTGATGGGACTGGGAGCTTATCCGGCCAGTGGCAAAAATTATGTCGGTATGCTGGGTATGCACGGTACTTACGAAGCTAATATGGCAATGCATGACTGCGATACTCTGATTGCTATCGGTGCACGCTTTGATGATCGGGTAACCGGCGATCTGGAACAGTTCTGTCCTCATGCAAAAATTATTCATATTGATATTGATCCGTCCTCTATCGCGAAAAATGTCCAGGTTGATGTGCCAATTGTTGGCGATGTAAAACATGTACTGGTTGATATGAGCAAGGAATTAAAACTTAGCAAAACCATACCCGATGAAAAAGCACTTGCTACATGGTGGAAACAAATCAAGAAGTGGACTTCTGGTAATTGTTTGCGCTATGACAAAAACAGCGCATTGATAAAACCACAATTTGTAGTTGAAGAGTTACATAAAGTTACCAATGGTGATGCATTTGTTACTTCGGATGTAGGTCAACACCAAATGTTCGCCGCACAGTTTTATGGATTTAACAAACCGCGTCGCTGGATTAATTCAGGTGGTCTGGGTACCATGGGTTTTGGTTTACCTGCAGCTATCGGCGTACAGCTTGCACACCGTGATGAGATGGTTGCCTGTATTACGGGTGAAGCCAGTATACAAATGTGTATTCAGGAGTTATCAACCGCCTTGCAATATAATTTACCCATCAAGGTTATTATGCTGAACAACCGCTATATGGGCATGGTGCGACAATGGCAGGAATTTTTTTATGAAAGTCGATATTCACAGTCTTATATGGAAGCTTTGCCAGATTTCGTTAAGTTAACTGAAAGTTATGGTCATGTCGGTATGCGTATAGAAAAGCCAGCCGATGTTAACAGTGCATTAACTGAGGCCTTTGCCATGAAAGATAAACTGGTCTTTATGGATTTTATTACAGACCAGACTGAAAATGTTTATCCTATGATTGCTGCTGGTAAAGGCCATCATGAAATGCATCTGCAAGAAGAATGTGTTCCGGCACAATCTTCTGACCGTGAATTAGCGTAGGGGTAGTTACAGTGCGACATATCATTTCTGTATTAATTGAAAATGAGGCTGGCGCGTTATCGCGTGTAGCCGGGTTATTTTCTGCACGAGGATATAATATTGAGTCATTAACTGTGGCAGTCACTGAAGATGATTCTTTATCACGTATGACAATTGTTACTACTGGCTCAGACAATATTATTGAACAGATCATTAAGCAATTAAATAAATTAGTCGATGTTGTGAAGGTTGCGGATATCAGCAATGGCAGTCATATCGAACGTGAATTGATGATGGTCAAGATAGATGCGTCTGAATCTGAAGTAAAAGATGAACTGCAACGATTAGCAGACATCTTTAAAGGACGTATCATTGACGTATCAGACAGTATTTATACCGTTGAGTTAACCGGCGAAGGTGAAAAACTCAATTCATTCCTGAATGCGGTTGATGATAAATCAATTATTGAAACAGTCCGCTCGGGTGCTACAGGTATTGCGCGAGGCAAGAAAGCGCTACAGGTTTAGGTTTTTAAAATTAGTTAGATATATCCGTCAGGAAAAAATATTAAAGGTAAAATAATGAATATTTATTATGATAAAGATTGTGATCTATCGATCATTAAAGGTTTAAATGTAACGATCATAGGTTATGGCTCTCAAGGTCACGCTCATGCGAATAACCTGAAAGATTCTGGTGTTAACGTCACCGTTGCTTTGCGTGAAGGTTCCGCTTCTGCTGCCAAAGCACAAAGTGCAGGCATAACCGTGAAAAACACAGCAGATGCAGTTAAAGAAGCCGATCTGGTAATGATTTTAACACCGGATGAGTTTCAATCAGTTCTTTATAAAAATGAAGTTGAACCTAACCTGAAAAAAGGTGCAACCTTAGCTTTCGCTCATGGTTTTGCTATTCACTATAACCAGGTTGTACCGCGTGCAGATTTAGATGTAATTATGATCGCACCTAAAGCACCGGGTCATACCGTTCGTAATGAATTTGTAAATGGCGGTGGTATTCCTGATCTAATTGCGGTTTTCCAGGACGCTTCTGGTAAAGCGAAAGATGTTGCACTTTCTTATGCTTCGGGAGTTGGCGGTGGCCGTACTGGTATCATCGAAACAACCTTTAAAGATGAAACTGAAACAGATCTGTTCGGTGAACAGGCAGTTCTTTGTGGCGGTGCTGTTGAACTGGTAAAAGCCGGTTTTGAAACATTAACCGAAGCAGGTTATGCTCCTGAAATGGCATATTTTGAATGCTTACACGAATTAAAACTGATTGTTGATCTGATGTATGAAGGTGGTATCGCCAACATGAATTATTCAATCTCTAACAATGCAGAATACGGTGAGTATGTAACGGGCGAGCAGGTTATTAATGATGAAAGTCGTAAAGCAATGAAACAGGCCTTAACCAATATCCAGAATGGTGAGTACGCTAAACGTTTTATCATTGAGGGTGCATCGAACTATCCTGAAATGACGGCTCGTCGTCGTAACAATGCTGCACATCCAATTGAACAGGTTGGTGAGAAATTACGCAGCATGATGCCATGGATTACTGCGAATGCATTAGTTGATAAAGACAAGAACTAATCGTAAAAATATCGATACTGAGAAGTTTATCGTATTTTTATGTGGAAAAAAGCTGGGTATTTTTCCCGGCTTTTTTTACTCTAAAATTTAACTACTACTAGTAACTATAATTTATGATTGCTCGGGAAGCATACAGATATCTTGTTATCAGTGTTTTTATTGCAGGATTGTTGCAATACCAGTTTTCCTGGTATGCCATTCCGGCATGGTTTTTAGTTTTGCTATTGGCTTACCTGTTTAGAAATGAAGAACCGATTCTTAATTCAGACCCATTGGCGTTACTTAGCCCGGTAAGTTCGGTGGTTAAATTGGTTAGTACCGCATATGATCCTTATATTAAACGTAATGCTTGCCGCATTGAATTTGATATGGGCGTGTTTGATCCATATTTATTACGCAGTGTTACCGAAGGGAAAATAATGAATTTCTGGATGCGACATCCAGACGCAGCTTGTCAGGAACGAATTCGCGCAGCCTGGATCCAGACCGATGAAGGTGATGATGTGGTCATGGAAATTCATCCTAGTCGTAGTCAACAGATCATGTGTTACTACGCCACTGGCGAACGTGTTGGACAGGGAAAAAAATGTGGTTTTTTACCTTTCGGTTCTAAAATTGTTATATATTTACCGGAAGATAGCAGTATCGATGTTAAGGTCGGTGATAGAGTTTCCGCTGGTAAGGATATTATCGCTCACTGGGGACGATCTTAAAGCTAGATAAACGTATTCAAGAGTTAATTCTTTGTCTGCCTTAATCATGTGCTAGACTTGGCGATATGCAAGATAATAACAATAAAAAATCAGGTAAAAGACGACGAGGTATTTACCTCCTCCCCAATTTATTTACGACTGCCGCTTTATTTGCCGGTTATTATGCCATTGTCTCTGCAATGCAAGGGCGTTTTGAAGCAGCAGCGATTGCCATTTTTGTGGCGATGGTACTGGATGGTCTTGATGGGCGAGTTGCGCGCCTGACCAATACGCAAAGTGATTTTGGTGCTCAATACGACAGTCTGGCTGACCTGGCATCGTTTGGTATCGCGCCGTCACTGGTGATGTACCATTGGGCATTAAGTGATTTAGGTAAGCTGGGCTGGCTAGCCGCATTTTTGTATACCGCCAGTGCTGCACTTCGGTTGGCCAGGTTTAATACACAGGTAGGCATTGCCGACAAAAATTATTTCCAGGGGCTGGCTAGCCCGGCCGCTGCGGCCATACTGGCAGGGTTAGTGTGGGTCGGTAACGATTATTTTGAACCTGGGCGGGTACTGGATATTATTGCGCTGGTGTTAACCGCCAGTGTTGGATTATTAATGGTAAGTAACTTTCGCTATCACAGCTTTAAGGGAATAGACCTGCGTGGCAAGGTTCCCTTTATCACCATGCTGGTTTTTGTATTGGTTATCGTTCTGATAACCTATGACCCGCCAATTGTTTTATTTGTGGTGTTCTTTGGTTATGCCTTATCAGGCCCCATTATCACGCTGATACAACTCCGAGCGCGCCGGGCAGAACGGAACAGAATGCGCTCGGCCAGCGATAACGTTGAAAATGATGCTAAAAGCGAATAAATACCTTAAAATTTGCAAATAAACTTGGCAAATTCCGGTAGAGCGTTTATAGTTATTCTATGTTTCAAACAAAACCAACAACCAGAGCAGCGCAACAAAGCCCTCATGCGACAGCATTGAGCCCGGCCACCATGCCTGTTTTTATGTTGATGGTACCTGTTTTAATTTCCTTCCTACTCTTAAGCCTCAACCTACTTGCCCACTAGGGCAAAATATCTAGCTGACAGCGCCAGATGGCGGCGCATAATCAAAATCAGATTTTAGTACCTTACATAAATTTAAGGTTGAGCTTTGAGCCATGTATAATGGCACTTAAGAGGAAAGAATACCATGTCCCAGAATAATACAAATTCCAGTCGTCAGTCAGACTCAATTATCATTTTTGATACGACTCTGCGTGATGGTGAGCAAAGCCCGGGGGCGTCGATGACCCTGGATGAAAAAGTACGTATAGCCAGGTCGTTAGAACGTATGCATGTAGATGTTATCGAAGCTGGTTTTCCGATTGCATCGCCTGGCGATTTCGACTCGGTACAGGCTGTTGCCAATGCTGTCAAAGATAGTCGGGTGTGTGGTTTAGCACGAGCATTGGATAAAGATATCCAACGAGCGGGTGAAGCGTTAAAGAATGCTAATGCCGGCCGTATCCACACGTTTATCGCCACCTCGCCAATTCATATGAAGCAGAAATTGCGTATGGAGCCAGAGCAGGTGATTGAACAGGCGGTTAGAGCCGTGACACTGGCCAGACAATTTACCGATGATGTGGAATTTTCACCAGAAGATGCCGGTCGTTCGGATCTGGATTTTTTATGCCGTGTATTAGATGCGGTTATTGAAGCAGGTGCATCAACTGTCAATATACCGGATACAGTTGGTTACAATTTACCGGATCAATTCGGCAAATTAATTTATAACTTACGGGAAAAGGTCACGAATTCCGATAAAGCGATATTTTCAGTTCATTGTCATAACGATTTAGGCCTGGCGGTAGCCAATTCGTTGTCGGCGGTAATGAATGGCGCGCGTCAGGTAGAATGCACCATAAATGGTTTGGGCGAGCGAGCTGGTAATGCCTCACTGGAAGAAGTGGTGATGGCGGTGCGGACTCGTAAAGATTTATTTACGGCAAATGTCGATCATATCGATACTACCCAGATTATGAATTGTTCACGGCTGGTTTCTGGTATTACCGGTTTTGCCGTGCAACCGAATAAGGCGATTGTCGGTGCCAATGCGTTTGCGCATGAGTCCGGTATTCATCAGGATGGGGTATTAAAAAATCGCGAGACTTACGAAATCATGCGAGCTGAAGACGTTGGTTTAACAACAAATAAAATGGTGTTAGGAAAACACTCCGGGCGTAATGCCTTTAAAACACGTTTATCTGAATTAGGGGTTGAGTTCAAAACAGAAGATGAATTAAACAATGCATTCTCCAGTTTTAAAGACTTAGCCGATAAGAAGCATGAAATATACGATGACGATTTACAGGCATTGGTAACCGAAGCTAATTTAGAAGCAGAAAATGAACGTTTAAGACTGGTCGCCATGAAAGTATGTTCAGAAACTGGCGAGAAACCCAATGCAGAATTAACCTTAATGCTTGATGGCAATGAAGTAACAAGTGAAGCGATTGGTGGTGGTCCGGTTGATGCTGCATTTAGAGCGATTGAATCGGTTGTGGATAGTGAAACTGATTTGCAATTATATTCAGTAAACAACATTACTAATGGCACCGATGCTCAGGGTGAGGTCACAGTTCGTCTGGAGCGTGGTGGCCGAATTGTAAATGGTCAGGGTGCGGATACTGATATCGTAATTGCGTCGGCTAAAGCCTATATTAATGCGCTGAATAAAATTATCGAACCAAATAATCGTGCTCACCCGCAAAAAGGCGATGTGTGATTAAGGTGCGGGTATTATGAAATCACTAACAGCCACACAACACGCCTGTCTCGAAGCGATGGGCATCGATGTGTGGTTGTTACGTGATCATAAAGCCTCAGAAAATATGACTACTGAAACCTTTGCTACAGAAGCTATTACTGTAGAACATAGTGTAACAACGAATGCAGAGGTTAAGGTTGTCGCTGAAAATAATAAACTTATCGGGCAAGTCATCAACTCGATATCAGCGGTTGAACAAGAACCAGAACAAAAACTAAAGCAACAACCAGAAATTGAAACCCAACAACCTCCGGCTCGCGATCTTCCACAAGACTGGCCTGGTCTGATACAGGTTGCCTCTACCTGCCAGGATTGTTCATTACATACTTCGCGTCACCAAACAGTTTTTGGTAACGGTAATCAGAATGCAGACTGGTTAATACTGGCAGACGCACCAACAACTGAAGACGATAAGACGGGGCAGCCATTTAGTGGCGAACAGGGTGAATTATTAAATGCCATGTTACATGCTATTGGCCTACGTAGACAGCAGGTATATCTGACTACCCTGGTAAAATGTTGTCCTGCTGATAACCGGGAGGCGGACAACACTGAGTATCAAAACTGTCGACAATATATCGAACAACAGATCAGCATGATCAATCCTAAATTGATCCTGGTTTTTGGTCAAAATGCGGCACAAAAACTACTGGATAACCATTCAACTCTCGCCAGATTAAGAAACAAAGTACACTATTTTGGTAATAAAAATATACCTGTTATTGTTAGCTATCACCCGGCGTCACTTTTGAGACAGCCATCGAATAAAAGAAATGCATGGCATGATTTAATATTAGCATCTAAAACAATTTCATCTGAAAGCGTTTTGTAAGGAGTACCTATTATGAGTGCAGTCATTGACAACAACGAGAATGGTTTTTGTGTTATGCGTGTGAGTGACCTCGATGAAGTGATGGAAATAGAAAATAGCTTATACAATTTTCCGTGGAGTAAAACTATTTTTCAAGACTGTGTTCAGGTTGGTTATTCATGCTGGACGTTTAAACAAAATTACCAGATACAGGCTTATGGCGTGTTATCAGCAGCAGCAGGAGAAGCTCATATATTAACCTTGTGTGTTAGAAAAGAGAGTCAGGGGCAGGGGCTTGGAAAATTACTACTGGAACATTTTATTGACTTGTCTAAAGATCATAAAGCAGATGTTTTGTTACTTGAAGTTCGTCCCTCCAATACAATAGCGGTTAATCTGTACCAGAAATTTGGTTTTAATGAAGTTGGTATTCGCAGAGACTATTATCCGGCAAAGGATGGTCGGGAAGACGCTTTGATTATGGCGCTGGATACCACACATTTCGATGCGACTTAATAGAGTATCGTCTGGCTTTTTCTCAGCAGGTTTGCCTAAGATCGTGTAAAATACAGCTTTTAAAAATTAGTAAGCAAGCTTTTCAATAATATGTCTGATTTTATTCAAGAAACCCTCCGTCGCCGTACCTTTGCGATTATTTCCCACCCCGATGCCGGTAAAACGACTTTAACCGAAAAGTTATTGCTCTACGGGGGAGCCATTCAATCCGCCGGAACTGTAAAAGGTCGAAAAGCAGACAAACATGCAACCTCAGACTGGATGGAAATGGAAAAGGATCGTGGTATCTCGGTTTCATCTGCCGTTATGCAGTTTCCATATCGCGATAAGATTATCAATTTACTGGATACACCGGGTCATGAGGATTTTTCGGAAGATACCTATCGGGTTCTAACCGCAGTTGACTCCGCGTTAATGGTTATCGACGTCGCCAAAGGTGTAGAAGATCGCACCGTTAAACTGATGGAAGTTTGCCGGTTACGCGATACGCCTATTTTAACTTTTATTAATAAGCTTGACCGTGAAGGTCGCGACCCGATCGACTTGCTTGATGAAGTCGAAAGCGTATTAAAAATTGAATGTGCACCTATTACCTGGCCAATTGGAATGGGTAAACGCTTTAAAGGTGTTTACCATTTATATAAAGATAGCGTTCATCTGTTTAGTGCCACCCATGGTGGTAAAATTAATGTAGGTGAAGTTATCGAAGGGCTGGATAATCCGCGGCTCGATGAAGTATTAGGTAACATGGCTGATGAACTTCGCGAAGAAATTGAATTGGTGAAAGGTGCCAGTCACAGTTTCAATGCCGAGGCGATGTTAGCGGGTAAACAAACACCGGTATTCTTTGGTTCAGCAATTAATAACTTTGGTATAGATGAATTACTCGAATATTTTGCCGATGAAGCACCTGCACCGCAGGCGCGTGATACTCATCAGCGACTGGTTAAGCCGGAAGAAACTAAATTCTCTGGCTTTGTTTTTAAAATACAGGCCAATATGGATCCTTCGCATCGTGATCGGATTGCATTTTTACGCGTTTGCTCGGGTATGTATGATAAAGGCATGAAGATGCGCCACGTTCGAACTAAAAAAGACATTAAGGTTGGTAATGCTATCACCTTTATGGCCAGCGATCGCTCGCATGTTGAAGAAGCCTATCCAGGCGATATAATTGGTTTGCATAATCATGGCTCTATTCAGATTGGTGATACCTTTAGCCAGGGAGAGGAATTGAAATTCACCGGTATCCCTAACTTTGCACCTGAATTATTTCGCCGGGTTCGTTTACAGGATCCCCTCAAACTCAAGCAGCTTCAAAAAGGTCTGGATCAATTAAGTGAAGAAGGTGCAACACAGGTTTTCAGACCATTGAATAATAATGATGTGATTGTGGGTGCGGTTGGTGTCCTTCAATTTGAAGTTGTCGCTGCCAGATTAAAAACTGAATACAGTGTAGACTGTCGCTTTGAAAACGTAAATGTTTCGGTTGCACGTTGGGTTGAGTGTGATGATTCGAAAATGCTGGAAGATTTTAAGAAGAAAGCCGCCGATAACCTGGCACTCGATGCGTCAGAAAGTCTGACCTACCTGGCTCCAACCCGGGTCAACCTCGATTTAACCATAGAGCGCTGGCCTGATGTACGCTTCTTTTCAACTCGAGAACATTAAAGCCGCATTTATTATTTATAAATAACAGGTTAAAAATAATTTATAGCCTCCTGACATCAAAAATATCGTAATTATTGACGGGTTATTTTATATCGATAGCCAGATTTTAATTTTGAGCGTAATAAACTTAAATGGTGTCGAAATTGATCTAAAGAAAAATACCGGACAATTCCTTAACGCTGTCAAAATATAACATCTGAACAATGACGACAGCCAACAGGAAGAGGAAACAACTTAGTAACATGCGGCGACAATTTTTCGGGTAATTATCACCAACTGATCGTCAGCAATTACGAAATATTGCGGGATCGAACATCGGGATTTTTACTGGCAATGAAAATCTAAGTATTTACCTTACCTCGTCGAAGATTAATCGAATATAAAGTAGCTAAATTTCTTTAGGAAGGTAAGACAATATTTCATTGAGGTGATAGTATAATGCCACTAATCTTCAGGAGTGAATGAGTGGTTGCGTTATTACTGCGTAAAAGTTTAAAGCTATTTTATCGTGTAGAAGTAAAAGGCCTGGAATATTTTAATCAATCCAGTCCGCGTACGATGATTGTCGCAAACCATACTTCATTTCTGGATGCCGTCCTGCTTTACTGTTTTCTTCCTGATGATATTAGTTTTGCGATTCATACCCGAATTATGAATCGATGGTTTATGGCTCCATTCAGGCCAATGCTTAAACTCTTTGTAATGGATCCTACCAACCCTTTCTCTTTAAAGTCATTGATAAAATATTTAAATGAAAATAACCGTGTTGTTATTTTCCCTGAAGGTCGCATTACTAAAACAGGCGCGTTAATGAAAATTTATAATGGTCCCGGGCTGGTTGCGGATAAATCGAATGCCGATGTTTTACCGGTTCGAATTGATGGTGCACAATACACACCTTTTTCAAGATTACGTGAAGTGGTGCGTTTACGCTGGTTCCCTAAGATAACGCTTACATTATTACCTCCAAGAAAACTTAAAGCACCTGCAGAAATTCACGGTCGTAACAGACGTAAGTATGCGGGACAGTTGTTAACAGACATAATGAACGAAGTTATTTTTTCAACCAGTAATTATAAACGTACCTTATTTCAGTCTTTGCTTGATGCAAAAAATATTCATGGCCGTAAACATATAATTGCAGAAGATATCGAACGTAACCCAATATCTTATCAAAAATTTATTCATCGTGCTTTGTTGCTGGGCGATATGCTCGAACCCCATACAAAGCAAGGAGATTATGTTGGGATATTATTACCTAATATGGTGAATACCCTGGTGACATTTTTTGCGCTGCATAGCCAATCGCGCATACCGGCTATGTTAAATTTCTCATCCGGGATCAAAGCAATTCTAAATGCCTGTCAAACTGCCAATATTAAAGTGGTGTATACCTCTCGACGGTTTATTGAATATGCAAAGTTGAACGCTATCATTGAACAGCTTGAAAGTACGGTGAGAATTTATTATCTGGAGGATATAGCGGATAAAATTTCAACATTTAAAAAAATCAGTAGCTTGATTGTAGCAAACTTCCCCAAAGCAGCTTATGTAAATCGTGTCGGGGTAAGAGATCCTAATACACCCGCAGTAGTACTTTTTACTTCTGGTTCGGAAGGTATGCCAAAAGGTGTAGTACTATCACATAGCAACCTGTTAGCCAATGGCATTCAAATGAGTACCCGGGTAGATTTTAATGCGCAGGATAAGATACTCAATGCGCTACCATTATTTCATTCATTCGGCTTAACCGCAGGTACGTTAATTCCTGTTATTTCCGGTATGAAGGTGTTTTTATATCCCAGCCCATTACACTATAGAATCATACCGGAAGTGGCTTACGATATTGGGGCAACTATTATGTTCGGTACCAATACATTCCTGGCGAATTATGGGAAATTTGCCCATCCTTACGATTTTTATAGCCTGCGTTATGTTTTTGCCGGTGCGGAAAAGTTACATGATACTACTCGTCAGCTATGGAACGACAAATTTGGTATACGTGTCTTTGAAGGCTATGGTGCCACAGAAACCAGCCCTGCTTTAAGTACCAATACGGCAATGGATAATCGCAAAGGAACGGTAGGTCGTTTATTACCGGGAATTGAATATCATCTTGATAAAGTAAATGGTATAGAAAAAGGTGGACGGCTTTCGGTGAAGGGGCCGAATATAATGTTGGGTTATTTATTACCTGAAAATGCCGGTAAAAATGAGTCTTCAATTATTCCCCCTGCCTGTGAGCTTGGTCCTGGTTGGTATGATACGGGTGACATAGTGAAGTTTGATGACGATGGTTTCTTAACCATTATTGGTCGGGCAAAACGTTTTGCCAAAATTGCTGGTGAAATGGTATCCCTTGCGGCTGTGGAGGAATTCTTTTCCCTTAACTGGAAAAATAAGAATCATGCTATTGTCGCAATTCCGGATGCTCGTAAAGGTGAACAACTAGTTCTTGTTAGTGAGCAACCAGACTTAACGCGAAAAATAATTGCAGATAAAATGAAAGCTTCAGGTATTAATGAATTGTCTGTTCCACGAGTGATACACTATATTAAAAAGTTACCTTTACTTGGTTCAGGTAAGCCAGATTTTATGGCGATAAAAAACATAGTTGATCACATCACTTAAAATAAAAAGGATAGCTACAATTAAAAAATATATGACAAAAACAGTTGTATCCTGGGCCTTTTATGACTGGGCAAATTCTGCGTTTGCCGTCGTTGTGTTAACGGCATTTTATCCTGTTCTATTCGAGTCTTTCTGGAGTATTAATGTTGAACCAACGACAACGACTGCCCGTATAGGGTTTGCCAACTCGCTTTCGAGTATTGTGGTTGTTTTGCTTGCACCCATTTTGGGTGCAATAGCCGATGCCAGCCAGGCCAAGAAACGTTTTTTAATCAGTTTTGCGCTGGTCGGTATCCTTATGACCGGTAGCCTGTATTTTGTTGGCGAAGGACAATGGGTCTATGCAAGTATCTGTTTTATTTTTGCTTCGATAGGGTTTGCCGGCGCAAATGTGTTTTACGATTCTTTAATCACAGCGGTAACAGGGCGGGATAAATACGATTTTGTCTCAGCGCTTGGCTACGCCTTTGGCTATCTCGGCGGTGGGTTACTGTTTTTAATAACCGTGGTAATCAGTCAATCGCCTGATACCTTTGGTTTTGTATCAACACGAGATGCAGTGCAGTTTTCATTTGTTGTTGTGTCGTTATGGTGGTTTTTCTTTTCTCTACCTATTATATTTTTTGTACATGAATCTGGCGACTTGTCGTCTCCATCTAAAATAAATATTTTATCCGGTTTACGTCAGCTTAAACAAACTGCAAATGAAATTCGGGCATTAAAAACGGTTATGCTTTTTTTGCTAGCCTATTGGTTATATATCGATGGAGTGGATACCATCGTGCGAATGGCAATTCCCTATGGTTTATCAATAGGTCTTGACTCTTCAAATTTAATTATGGCTATTTTAATTACACAATTTGTTGGTTTTCCTTCTGCGCTTTTATTTGGTTTTCTGGGACAGAAATGGGGGGCCAAATTATGGTTACTCATTGCCATAGTAACGTATCTTGTAATAACCGTGTTGGCATCAAATATGGATTCGGTGAAAGAGTTTTATATTTTGGCAATTAGTATTGGGCTGGTCCAAGGAGGGATACAGTCGCTCAGCCGGTCATTTTATGCGAGTATAATTCCAATTTCAAAATCTGCAGAATTTTTTGGATTTTATAATATGTTAGGTAAATTTGCTGCTGTACTTGGACCTGTTATGATGGGCTTTGTTGGAGTATTAACCGGGGATCCCAGGTCTTCAATTTTGGCTATCTCCGTTTTATTCGTAGCTGGTGGCATTCTTTTATATTTTGTGAATGAAGAAAAAGCCCGACAGAATCTGCAAATACTGGAAACCTGAAAAATGCATCATTTAAACAGGACAATAGCATGAAGGATAATAACGATAACTTGAAACAGCCCTCTTTATGGGATGTCGTTAAAAGTGTTGCGGCTGCCATGCTCGGAGTACAAAAAAATAGAAACTATGAACGTGATTTTAAATACGGAAAACCCTGGCAATACGTTGTCGTAGGTCTTATTGCCGTTGGTTTATTTATAGGTATTTTAGTAACGATAGTTAATATCGTAATGAGCTCTGTCGGAGCCTGATATCTTATGATCCTACGCCATCTATATTAGCTTCACATTATAATCTAATATAATTCAATGATGAATTATTCTCTTATCCCGTTATAAACCATTGCTTTAAAAGTAAAAAGTCTTTAAACACCCGATGTGTTGTTTTTGCCAGCTATCCTGATGGCCACCTTAGTGAACTTCTAACCAATGTATAAGGTCTGTAGTCGGTTCTGAGTCAGGTATGGATTAAAATTTAGCTAAAGAATCACGATAACCAACCGTTAATATCAGAATCTAATATATTATTTTTCAAGGAGTTACCTATGCTCACTAAGAAATCCGTCAGTTCGTTAGTGTTGTTGATTTTAGGCTGCTCCATTTCCAGTGTAACTTTCAGTGCTCAAAAGACTCCACTCTTATTTGGCTCGGTAGCGCAAGACACCCCGGGGTGATGTACCAGCGATTAAGCCCTCTTACTCAGTATTTAAGCAAGAGGCTAAAGCGACCGGTTAATTTAGTACTATCACCCAATATGGGGGGATGCAATTAATAAAGTTGCGACAAATGGGGTTGATATTACCTATCTCACTCCCGTTGCTTATATACGTGCACATGAAAAAGGCAATAGCCAGATTATTGCCAAGATGGTTACTAACAATAAAAGTTCATTCCAGTTAATGATCGTCGTTAGAAAAGATAGTCCGATTAAATCGGTAAGCGATCTGATAGGGAGAAAGTTTGCATTTGGAGATAAAAAAGCCTTGCTACAACGTGCAACCGTCGTGGGGGCGGGTGTTAAGCTGGAAGAATTTTCCTCATATGAATTTATTGGTCATTACAATAATATCGCAAGAGGGGTTGCCCAGGGTATTTACGATGCAGGCATATTAAAAGACACAAAGGCATTAAAATGGGAAAAGAAAAATCTCAGAATTTTGTATCGATCACCTCATATGCCTCCATATAATTTAACGGTGAGCAGTAAACTTAGTCAATCGACTATAAAAAAAATACAACAGGCATTTCTACAACTTGATATATCAAACCCCGAACACCGTTCTGTGATAAAGGCACTGGATAGCAAATATGATGGTTTTGCTGCAACGAGTGATAAAGAATATGACGTAATTAGAAAACTCATTAAGCCATTTAGTCAATAGAATAGTTATTATTTAGAATATATGAGAATAAGTTTTCTAAAATTCTTACCAAGAAGGCTTGATGTGCAGGTTGCACTATTATGTGCATTTTTTATTGTTGGTACTATGCCATGGTTTATCGTGCACGAAGCGAATGAGGATTTTGAATATTATCTTGACGTTATAGAGAAACAAACCAGAGTTTTAGCTGAAAGTGTTGCTATAACCAGTGTTGAGCATATTGTGACACATGATTTTATTTCACTTGAAAAAATTAATATACAAAGTGTGCAATATCCCGGTGTTATTGATTTACAAGTCGTTAATACAAATGGGCAGATCCTGAGTGATGTGTATATGAATAAAAATTCTATACCGGAAACTCGTTATTCCAACACCCCGATAAAAAATACACCAGAAAAAAATGAAACCAAAATAACGAAGAACAAGGAAAACCTTATTGT
>Ga0316207_10001997_pt1 | contig 22431 bp, 18 predicted proteins | sample 6weekpyrite_MG_FD_204943 | JGI IMG/M metagenome (GOLD analysis project Ga0316207, IMG submission 204943) | Microbial mat bacterial communities from mineral coupon in-situ incubated in ocean water Damariscotta River, Maine, United States -... | ecosystem: Environmental > Aquatic > Marine >...
TGGTGCCCGGGGCCGGAATCGAACCGGCACGGTGTTGCCACCGAGGGATTTTAAGTCCCTTGCGTCTACCAGTTTCGCCACCCGGGCATGGGTCTTGAAACAGACGCGCGCATTGTAGCGTGTCTTGCCTGAGGGCAATAGACCTATTTCTATAAAATTAATGGATTAGGTATAGTTTGAAGTAAAAAATGGAGGCGGAACCCGGAGTCGAACCGAGATCCACGGATTTGCAATCCGCTGCATAGCCATTCTGCCATTCCGCCAAAATTTGCAAAAAAACGGGGAAGTGATTTGTGACCACTTCCCCGTCAGTATTTGGAGCGGGAAACGAGATTCGAACTCGCGACCCCGACCTTGGCAAGGTCGTGCTCTACCAGCTGAGCTATTCCCGCGTTAAGAGGACCCGTATTGTAGTGACCCGGGTGAAAGAGTCAAGCGTCCTGACCACTATTTTCGTCATTATTTTCAACATCTTCATTGTTGAGAGCCGGCCAGGCCGCATTCAGATAAATAACCATCGACCAGAGGGTTAATCCGGCCGCTATATATAGGAGTACCAAGCCAACTTCATAGGTCGGGAAGTTGCCGATTGGATCGCTGTACAAAAGCAGCAATAAGGCCAGCATCTGTGCTGCAGTCTTTATTTTGCCAATATAAGAGACAGCAACCTGTGCCCGTTCGCCCACCTCGGCCATCCATTCACGCAAGGCCGAAATCGCAATTTCGCGACCGATAATGACCACTGCAGGTAGTGCCAACCAGATACTGTGATGTACCTGGACCAGCAGGATAAGTGCCACCGCCACCATGAGTTTGTCGGCAACCGGGTCTAAAAAGGCACCAAACCGGGATGTTTGGTTCAGTTTCCTCGCAAGATAACCATCTAACCAGTCCGTAAAGGCCGCCAGGGCAAATATAGCTGCCGAAGCAGCCTGTGCCCAGCCAAATGGCAGGTAAAAGACGAGCACAAAGACCGGAATGACAGCAATCCGTGCCAGGGTCAAAATAGTCGGTACAGTTAATCTCATTAATTATTGGCCATCTGTATGAAAAACATCATAAATTCTCTGGGCAAGTGTTCTGCTTATACCCTCGATTCGAGCAAGATCCTCGATACCTGCCCGGCTAACCGCTTGTAAACCACCAAATTCCTTTAACAATCGCTGACGTCGCTTGGGGCCCAGGCCATGAATATCTTCGAGTACTGAGCGTTGTCTCGCCTTTGCCCTGCGCTGACGGTGGCCGGTTATCGCAAATCGGTGCGCTTCATCACGTATCTGCTGGATCAGGTGCAACGCCGCCGAGTCTGCAGGCAGTATAAAGGGCGTACTATGACCTAACAAGAACAAGGTCTCTTCGCCGGCCTTGCGCTCAACACCTTTTGCAACACCTATCACGGTTACGCCACTAATCTGCAAATCCTGCAGCACCTCCCCTGCCCGGCCAAGCTGGCCTTTCCCGCCATCAATAAACAGGATATCGGGTAATTGTCCCTCACCCTCTTTTAACTTTTTATAGCGTCGCATGAGTGCCTGTTGCATGGCGGCAAAATCATCACCCGGGGTAATACCTTCTATATTAAAGCGTCGATAGTCCGATTTAAGCGGCCCTTCTGTGTTAAACACGACACAGGATGCCACGGTTGCCTCGCCCATAGTGTGACTGATATCAAAACACTCGAGTCGCTGTGGCAAATTATCGAGTGCGAGCGCATCCTGTAGCGCCTCAAAACGTGCCAACTGACTACTCTTCGTGTTCAGGTGCTGCATCACGGCATGCTCGGCATTATCTTCTGCCATCTTTAACCAGCGCGCACGTTCACCGCGAACATTGTGACTGATTTTCACCTTATGCCCGGCATGCTCTGAAAGTGCCTGTTCCAGCCAGCTCACATCATCAAGATCTGCATTGAGAATTATCTGTGCCGGTACCGGGCGACGTCCCCCGCCTACTTTACCCGCCCCCAGGTAATACTGTGGAATAAACCCTGACAGGATTTCAGCTTCAGTTGTTTCAGCCACATGCTTCGGGAAATAGGCACGGTTACCGAGGTGATGACCGCCCCGAACCGTAAAGACTTGCACGCAACTGCTTCCGCCGGCACTTTTTACAGCGACCAGGTCAAGGTCCCCTTTCTCCCCACTGACATACTGGTGTTCCTGTAAGGCACGTAAGCGCGCAATTTGATCCCGGTACACGCCTGCCTTTTCATATTCCAGGTCATTCGATGCCTGTTCCATGCGCTGCACTAATGACTTAACAACAGCATCATCCTTGCCTTGCAAGAACAAGATCGTATTTTCAATATCAAGTGCGTAATCTTCGGCACTGATCAGCCCGACGCAAGGCGCTGTGCAACGGTTTATCTGGTATTGCAGGCACGGCCGTGAGCGGTTGCGGAAGTAACTGTCTTCACACTGGCGAACCGGGAATAATTTCTGTAACAAGTTAAGTGTTTCGCGTACTGAACCCGCACTTGGATATGGGCCAAAAAAACGCCCCTTGCCTTTACGTGCACCACGGTGAAAACCAAGCCGAGGAAATTCCTGGTCAGTTGACAAATAGATATAGGGGTAACTCTTATCGTCACGTAACAGGATGTTGTAACGTGGCAAAAATTCCTTGATGAGGTTGTTCTCAAGGATCAAGGCCTCCGTTTCGGTATGCGTCACTGTCACCGTGACGTCACACACCTGCTTCATTAGGGCTTGTGTTTTTGGTGCCAGACCACTGCTTCGAAAATAACTTGAGACGCGTTTTTTTAGATTTCGTGCCTTACCAACATAAAGGATAGCGCCATCCTCGGCATGCATTCGATATACACCGGGACGCCCCGTCAAGGTCGCGAGAAAGGTCTTATGATCGAATGCGTCTTCAGTGTCTGACATCGCTCACTGCCAGTCAGGCATCAACCAGTTCTTTTGCACGCGCAAACACATCGTGAAACATAGGTTCGGTGAGACGCTTGGTCGAGGTGTTGTATTTACTGCAGTGATACGAACTGAGTAACCAGCGACCATCCGGCAGCTGTTTGCAGGCGCCATGCCCAAATGGGTAATCCTTCACTTTGACATCACAAGCCTTAAGTACTGCCTTATGCGCGATCAGACCCAGCACAACAATAACCCTGGTTTTCTTTAATTCATCCAACTCGCCACGCAACAAATCGTTACAGATATTAATTTCCTGCGTGGTGGGTTTGTTTTGAGGGGGTAGACACTTGACCGCATTGGTAATACGGCATGCTTTCAGCTTTAAGCCATCATCTTTTGATACCGCTTCAGGTTTATTGCTGAAACCGAACTTATACAAGGTTTCATACAACAATATTCCCGCGTAGTCACCGGTAAACGGTCGACCCGTGGCGTTTGCCCCATGCATACCTGGCGCCAGGCCAACAACCAGCAGTTTGGGTGCCGCAACACCGAATGGCGGAACAGGTCGAGCATGGTAGTCGGGGTACTCATGACGAACTTCTTCAAGGAATTTCCCTAAACGAGGGCAACGACGACAATTTATATCAAAACTATTTTTGTTACTCATACGAGTATTTTAATCGTTTTCTGAATCAAAAACCTCTAAATCTTCCAAATGACCACTATCCAAATCAATGCGAGTAATTTTATGTGCATTGGTATTGGCGATATAAAGTTTATTGTCATATATACTCATACCACCTGGCTCGTTAAGCCTGACTTGCCCGGTCACTGAAGAGATTGTGCCGTTGAACAATTTGATGTGCTTGATCTTGTTATTATAACTGTCAGCCACCCACAGTACCTTGCGGCGAGCATCGTAACAAAGCCCCATCGGGTGCTGCAGGCGTGCAGCCGCCTTGTTTCCATCTTTATCTCCAAAATCAAACAGGCCTTTGCCAATAATGGTTTGAACATTATTATCGCGCAGTCTTACGGCCCGTATTGCTGATGATCCTGCATCGGCAAAAAAGAGCATCTTTTCGACATCTTCGCCAATACAAATCGCCAATGGCTGGGCAAGATTAGCAGCGTGTGCGTTTCCATCAACAAGCCCTTCCTGCCCCGTCCCTGACAATACACCTATCGCTTTAGTATTTAAGTCCATTGACCATAGCTGGTGTGAGCCTGCCATGCTGATATACAAATGACCGTCGGCATAATCAAGATCCCAGGGGCTGTTTAAAGGTACATTTAGTGGTTCAGGATAGACATCAAACCCTTTGACAAGCCCAGGCCTCCCCATCCCTGCTATGGTGGAGACTTCCCTGTTGATCAAATCAATTTCACGGATCGCATGATTGCCGGCATCAGCGACAAACAAGTGTCGATCGACATATATCAGCCCTTGAGGACTATCAAACGCTGCCGTTTGACCCGGACCATCAATCAGCCCGTCTACACCTGAACCGAAGGTATGTACAATGCGGCCGTTAGGCATGCACTCAAGAATGCGATTATGGCCACTGTCGCTGATATACATGCGCTCATGTGTAACGAGCACTTTGCCAGGGAATTTTAAATCCAGGCTGGGCTCTGGTTTTAACCTGGGCAATAAACGAGAGCGTCGAAGGGTCTTTTTTTTCTCCGCATCTGTGATGGATTGTTGAATGAGCTTGTCGAGTTGTTTACGCTTGATATCACCACGCATCACACCGACAACATAACCTTCAGGGTCGATATAAATAATAGAAGGCCATATCGTTATACCAAACTCTTTCCAGATAGCATGCTGTGCATCATTCACAACCGGGTATCGAACATAATGGCGATTAATGGCCTTCTGAAGATTGTCACTCTGCTGTTCATTAGGAAATTTTGGAGAGTGGACACCCACAACGGACAAGGTATCGGGATAACGTTTTCTTAACCACTCAATATCGCGTAACGCCTGTGCACAATTGACGCTACTATATGTCCAGAAATGAAGCACGACGATTTTTCCACGCAGTTCGGCAAGTGCGACTGACTCTCCCTGCGTATTCAACCATTCCATGTTCGCCGGCAACTCCGGCACGCGTAATCGTGTCCCTGTCATGATGCTCCTGTTGGCATTCAGTAAATGCCCCACCTCAATGTGCTTTTTTATTTTTCCTATATCCTACATTCACTGCCAACCAAGATCGAGCCCCGACTAATATTTGCCGACATTCATAAACCCGTGCATCATGGGGTTATGGAAAACGAGGATATAAAGCACGCTCCGGACATGCCGGACGACAGTCAGCCAGAAGACCAACTGGCATTACTGGCACAAATGAGCCAGGAGTTCGCCACATCACTCGATATCGATGAAACCCTCAATAATGCCATCAAGCAAATGATGGACTACCTGGAGGCTGAAGCCGGCTCCATATTTCTGCTCGAAAACAATGATCAAGAACTCGTCTGCCGTGCATGTGCAGGCCCCATCAAGCTCATGGGGCTTCGCCTCGGAGCAGAACAGGGTATTGTTGGTCGCTCCGTGCAAGACAACCGCGTGCAGATGGTACGCAATGTTGCAAATGACCCCAACTTTACCGCCCAGGTTGATGAGCAAACCGGCTTTAAGACCCGTTCGATACTTTGCGCTCCACTTGCTGTTAAGGATGTCAAAATTGGTGCTATCGAGCTTATTAATAAAAACTCGGCCGATGGCCTGTTTGCCGTCAATGATCAGCACATGCTCACAGCGCTCGCCGCCCTTGCTGCATTATCAATTCATAATGCTGCACAGGCCGCTGCACTCGTTGAACAAGAACGGATTCAACGTGAACTGGAACTGGCCCGTGAGATCCAGGCTAACCTGTTACCGGCATCTCGTGGTGATGACTTTCCTGTACATGGCCTTAATCTGCCGATGTTAGAAGTATCGGGTGATTTTTATGATTTTTTTGTACTTGATGATGGACGCATCGTTTTTAACCTGGCTGATGTCTCCGGGAAAGGTATGAATGCAGCCTTGCTGATGGCAAAAACCAGTAGCCTGTTTCATTGCCTGGGAAAAACCATCAACGCGCCCGGCCAGTTACTGACCCTCATCAATAATGAGATCTGTGAAAATACCACCCGAGGGATGTTCGTCACCCTGATTGGTGGCATTTTTGACCCAGAATCACATTCCGTGACCCTTGCCAACGCAGGTCATCACCCTCCTATTATTCATCATAATGGAGAGTTTGAAGAAATCGAGACAGGAGAAATGCCGCCACTCGGGATCATCCCGAATCTCTACTTTCCCGATCACCACCTGCAATTGGATAAAGACGCTTTATACTTATACACAGATGGCGTCACTGAAGCGCAGATTGATGGAGAAATGCTGGGTGAACATGGCCTGCAAGCATTGATTACACGTCACCAGGACAAGCCAGTTGCTAAGCGACTCAATGCCATCATTAACAGCTTACAAAAAGATGAGCTGTCACTGCATGATGATGTCACCATGATGATCATTGAAGGCACTGACTCACCACTGCTCGTGCAGAGCTTTCCTGCCAAAAGCAGTGTGCTAAAAACAATTCGCAAGGTGATGCACGAAGCACTTCACGATACAGTGTGTTCGGCCGAACAAGCCGATGCTATCGTTCTGGCAGCGTCTGAAGCCGCTGCGAATATTATCCAGCATGCTTATGCTGATGTCCCTGATGGCATTATTGACCTTGCGTTACACTTACATAACAATGAACTCACTGTTGTTCTACGTGACTATGCAGGCCCCATAGACATCAGTACTGTCGCCCCGCGGGCACTGCAGGATATTCGGCCTGGCGGGCTTGGTACTCACTTTATGCAACAGCTCATGGATAACCTGGTCTATACTGTTCCAGAGGATGGCATTGGCAACCGACTAACAATGAGAATATCACTGCTATGACACCACCAGCTGACAGCACCGTCAATCACTGGATTGAAGATGAACAGGGTTTCCTGGTCATTTATTTTTCTGGTGAAATCGACCTGCATGGCTCGCCGCATGCAAGAGAAGTCATCCTTGATTGCATCAACCAGGAACGTAATACCGTCATTGATATGTCGGGCATTACCTATATCGACAGCTCGGGCATTGCCAGCCTGGTTGAGGGCTACCAGTTAGCAAAAAACAAACAACTCGAATTTGGCCTTATTAATGTCAGCAAGTCTGCCTTAAGTGTGCTCAAGCTTGCCCACCTCGACAAGGTCTTCCCAATTCACAACTCTCTCAACGATCGCCTGCAATCATCCTGACATACCGTGCTGAGAACCTTTACGGAAAAACTGGGCAAAACAACTGTTCGTGGTATAGAAGAACTCGGCTACGCCTCAAGCCTTTTTGTTGAATCGCTCTACTGGTTGGTGTTTGGTTACTCGCGGCGACAAGCCGTTAAACCCCCCGCCGTTTTCGAGCAAATGATGCAAATAGGCATCCATGCACTACCCATTGTCACAATTCTAGCTTTTACAATTGGCATGATGCTGGCAATCCAGGGTATCGCGACCCTGCGCACCTTCGGGGCCGAATCACAAGTTGTGCTGGGGATTGCACTCTCTGTTACCCGTGAGTTCTCACCGTTGATTATCGGCATACTTGTTGCCGGACGTTCAGGCTCAGCCCTCGCAGCACGTATCGGTACAATGCAAATCGCCCAGGAAATAGATGCCCTGCGCGTAATCGGGATCAGTCCCGTTCGTTACCTTGTGACCCCCTCACTTATCGCGATGTTGATCATGCTTCCCGTGCTGACCTTTTATGCTGATCTCGTAGCCCTGCTGGGTGGGGCCGTCTACAGTGGGCTGGATCTTGGCATGAGTTTACCCGCCTATGCTGACCGGACGCTCGAAGTCCTTGAGGTCGATGACATCATGCAAGGCATTTGGAAAAGCCTCGTGTTTGCCATCATCATCACCCTGGTAAGCTTTATTAATGGTTTTAACGTCACCTCAGGTTCAGAGGGCGTTGGCAAGGCGACAACGCGCTCAGTGGTACTCTCCATTACTTATATCATTATCGCCGACATGATATTCACCTTCTTCCTGAGTCACTGATCATGCACCCGTCCGAACCACAAACTGAAGCGGTTATTGAAGTAGAAAACCTCGTTACCCACTATGGGTCACGTCGCATACTCAATGATGTCAGTATGACGGTTAGTCCCGGTGAGATCATGGTCATCATGGGCGGCAGTGGTTCAGGTAAAAGTACCCTGCTCCGTTACATGCTGGGTTTGCATCAACCCACCAGCGGAAGGATTCGCCTGCTTGACCAGGACATTACTCAACTCAAACCCAGGCAGCTTGATGAATTGCGAAAAAGCATGGGTGTATCTTTCCAGGGCGGCGCGCTATTTAATTCGCTGACCATTGGTGAGAACGTATGCTTACCGCTTCGGGAACATACCAAACTGGATGAAAACACCATCCAAATCATGAGCCGCATGAAATTATCGGTGGTAAACCTGGCTGGCTTTGAAGACTTGATGCCTGCACAACTTTCAGGCGGCATGATCAAACGTGCCGCGCTGGCTCGCGCCATTGTCATGGACCCAAAGCTGTTGTTTTTCGACGAGCCCTCTGCCGGACTTGATCCTGTCGCGGCGGCTGAGCTTGATGATTTAATCTTGCGCATACGCGATGCACTGAATACCAGCATCGTCGTCGTCACACATGATCTCGATAGCACTTTTCGCATTGCAGACAGGATTACCGTTCTTGATCAGGGCGACATCATTATGATTGGCAGCGTTGACGAGGTCCGCAACGCTGATAACCCGCGCATACAAAGCCTGCTTAACCGCGAGGCCCGTGAAGTTGATATTGATGCAGATGCCTATTTACGTAGTCTGACTGGACAAGGGTAACAGGAAAGATGAAACACGAAACCATTAACTACACTGTCGTCGGCAGCTTTGTACTCGCGGTACTGCTGTCATTCATTATCCTTATTATCACGCTGACTGGGCGCAGCGGTGACACCGACAGCTACCAGGTGTATTACGACAATGTCGCCGGTATAAAATATGGCACACTTGTCTCCTATGAAGGTTATCAACTTGGACAAGTTGAATCGGTTGCGCCTGAACAAAAAAATGGTGGGACGCGTTACCGGGTTAAATTCACCATTCAAAAAGGCTGGCAAATCCCTTCAGACAGCGTCGCCCAGATCCATGCTTCCGGTCTGCTCGGGGCAATTGCCATTAACATCAGGGAGGGTAAAAGCAAAACGCCCCTGCAGCCAGATGGCACATTGAGGGGTATACAAGGTGCTGACCTGTTTTCCGCCGTCGGCGGTGCCGCAGGTGACATAAAACTATTGATATCAGATGTCCGGAGTTTTGTCTCAACCCTCAACGAAGAAACAAAAATATTTGGCGATGTGCGCAAATTTGTTGACACCCTGAACGAGGAAACCAATCTCTTCAAAGAAGTCCATAAGATATTAGCCCGACTCGATAACAGCGCCGCAGGACTTGAAGCCCTTTTAGACAAAGGTAACCAGGACAATATTTCAGATATCATTAATAATATTTCAAGGGCATCTCAACGCCTGGATAAAACACTTAATGAAATTGACACCGTTGTGAACACATCAAACACACTCGTAACAGATAATCGAGCCGAGCTGCAGCGCGCCATTCGTCATCTCAGTGCAAGCCTGGAGGTTATATCAACCCACGCCAACACCATTGCACATAACCTGGATGGCACAAGTCGTAACCTGAATGAGTTCAGCCGACAAATCCGCGAGAACCCGGGTTTGTTACTGGGTAGCACCCCACCCCAGGACAAAACCACCAAAACGGCAAAATAATCATGCATACAATTACACGAAATATTCTGTTCCTGACCCTATCAACGATAGTTGTAGCCAGTTGTAGTCTGCAGCCCCCGGTACCAGAAGACCATTTTTACAGGCTACCCGCTGTTAAGCTTAACAATACTGGCAACTTGTCAAATAACCTGTTTGTAAAACGTTTCGTCACAGATGGTCTGCACAGTGAGCGGCCTTTACTATTCAGTGAAAACAGCCAGCCATTAAGTCTGAAGCAGTACCATTATCACTTCTGGGTTGATGCGCCACCAAGGCTTCTACAAGAAAACCTCATCAGCGCCTTACGCAGTAGTGGCATTGCCAAAACAGTCAGTAACTATAATCCTGCAAAACGTGATGGTCATACACTCAGCGGCAAGATTCGTCGCTTCGAACAGGTTGCACGTGGTAAGGAAAACAAAGTCATCATAGAATTGGAACTTCGCCTTGATGACAAACAGGGAAATATCCTTTTCGTAAATGATTACCAACAAGAACAATCGGCAGGTTCAGCCACCCCGCATGATCTGGTTGTGGCTTTTGGTACTGGATTGACAAAAATTTATAGCGAATTACTCAAAGACTGGCAGATGATAAAGACTAAATAAACGGCTCAAAGATCCACGATTGACCCGCTCTCGTCGATCATACCGTGACGCATTGCCAGGTGTGTCAACTCAACATCACTTTTGACATCCAGTTTCTCAAACAGACGATAACGGTAAGTACTGACTGTCTTAGGGCTTAAACATAATTTATCCGCTATCTCCTGGATCTTTTGGCCCTGCGTAACCATCAACATCACCTGGAGTTCACGTTGAGAAAGCGCATCGAAAGGTGTCTTGTCATTACCCGGCAACATCGATAAGGCCAGCTGCTGGGCCACATCAGTACCGATAAAGCGTTTGCCATTTTTAACAGAACGGATTGCATCAACAATTTCATCGACCGCACAACCCTTGGTCAGGTAGCCCGCGGCCCCGGCCTTTAGTAAACGTGTTGGAAAAGGCTCATCCACATGGATCGTGACTATGATCACCTTGATGGCTGGGTCAATCTGTATCAACTTCCGGGTGGCTTCCAGCCCACCGATACCGGGCATATTCACGTCCATCAGAACGATTTCTGGTTTATGCTCCCGGGCAAGCTTAATCGCCTGCTCACCGCTATCGCCTTCGGCAATAACCTCGATATCACTAAAATCATCCAGTAAACGACGAATACCTGTTCGGACCAGCTCGTGGTCATCCACAAGCAGAACCTTAATAGTCATTCTGACTCCCTCCATGTCGATCGAAACTACGCCTTTTATCTCAGCGCTTTATATGTGCAATCATAGTTCATGTCTCGCTTGATTTGTAGGAAAACGTAAGGAAATACTTACAGAAGTGTCAGCCGTGAATGTGTGAAGGACCCATAGTAAGTAACTCAAACACCATTATTGATAGATTTCATAACGTTAAACAAAAGACCTTATATAAAAAGCCAATATTATTTAGGTCTTCGATATAGATTATTAGATCAATACCACCGGTGGTCATTCCCTAAAATGATTGCAAAATACACCTTTCCTTCACCATTTAGACTTTTTTAAAAGGGCATGAACAGTCTCCCCCAACCACACCCTATTCCCTATATATATAATGGTTTAATGTCGAGAGTTTTCAGCCGATTAAATACATAGGTAGGATATAAAAAAAGAAAGAGTCGTTAATAACATATGCTCAACTCATCCCTTCAGTCTTTACTGCTAGTGGCGCTCGTGTGCCTTGCGCCCCTGCTTCACGCGGAAACCATATTGCTCGAAATGAAACCCGGTATTCAGGCGAGTGCTGAGTACATTAAAGGCAACCCTGATAAGCCCGTTGTCATCGCATTGCATGGTTTTTTACAAACAAACAGTTACTTAACGATCACAAATATTCGTGAATCCATTACGGATAATGACTACAGCCTGCTTGCGCCTACCCTGTCTTACGGAATCAATAAACGTTCATCCCTGATGGCCTGCGAGGAGTTACATCGGCACACCATGGAGGACAGTCTTGAGGAGCTGAAACGGTGGATGCTTTGGTTAGAGCGCCAGGGCCATTCCAGGGTTATTTTTGCCGGACACAGTTTTGGCAGCGTCACCGCCCTGGCCTACCTTGAAAGAAACTCACAAAAAGAAGGCTTACCGATCACCGAAAAGTTAATTGCATTCGGTTTGATTGACACAGAATTTGTCCCCGACCGAGAGCGACGTGAACAGGAACGTGTACTTGCTCGTCAACGCCTGCTCGATGGTGATTACAACCATTACAATTACCGCCTGTCTTACTGTAACCGTTATCGAACCTCAGCAGATGCATTCCTGTCTTATGCGGACTGGACCAGTGAACGCATAATCACCGCGCTCAGCCATATAAATGGCAGAGTCAATGTACTGTCTGTTTTAGGCAGTAAAGATAAACGTGTACCCAAAGATTGGCCCGCCAGACAACGGGCGGCAGGTGCCTCAGTCGAGATCATCGAAGGTGCAAATTATTTTTTTGGCGGCGATCACCAGTTCAAGTTGCTTGGACTGCTTGACAAAATCCTGGGTAATGTAGATGCCAGTCATTAATCACGCCAAAATAACAATACTTTTATACTTACTAAGCTTGCTTGCCGGCGGTCATGCCATGGCAGCTAACTGCTTATATGTATCGTCTTACCACCAGGGCTATGAGTGGAATGATGGTATCGAGCGCGGTCTGGAAAAAACCTTGAGCAACCGCTGCAAGTTGGACAAATTTTATATGGACACCAAGCGCAATCAGGACAAAATACATGGGAAGAAACAAGGTGTCGCAGCACGCGAATATATTCTTGCCACGCAACCCGATGTTGTCATCGCCTGTGATGATAATGCCTCACGTTACCTGGTTAAACCCTATTTCAGAGATGCCAAGCAGCCTTTCGTATTCTGTGGCATAAACTGGACCGTTGATCAGTATGGCTATCCATACACCAATGTCACAGGAATGATCGAAGTTGCCCCAATACAGCAAACACTTAAAATAATTAGAGATATTGTGATATCGGTACGTTCAGGGGTTTACCTTTCATCTGATGTCTTTACCGAGCACAAAGACTTCACTCACTATGACAGGTTTTTCACCGATAACCGGGTAAATGTCCCCGGGGTTTTTGTCAAAACATTTGAGGAGTGGAAAAAAGCATTCCTCGAAGCACAATCCGCCGACTTTGTATTACTTGGCAATAATGCGGGCATCAATGACTGGAATGCCGAAGCTGCAGCAGAATTCGTCGCCACTCACTCAAAGACACTGACTGTGACGAATTATGACTGGATGATGCCCTATTCTATGTTTGCCATGACCAAGATACCGGAAGAACAAGGCGAATGGGCCGGACAGGTAGCATTATCCGTTCTTGCTGGCGAAAACATTAATAACATTCCTGTTGTCATCAACCGCCGCTGGAACATGTACGTCAACCCTAAACTCTTAAAGACCTCTGATATATCAATACCAAGCTCTATTATGCAAAAAGCCATACGGGTCGGACAAGAATGAGGTTAAAGTTTCTTAGCAATGCAAACCTCCCGATCACAACGATCGCCTTCGGTATTGGGCTCATAACAACATTCAGCCTGGTCGCTAACGCATGGGACAGCATGACGCTGCGGGAACGTGAAATATTTATCGCACAATCTCATACAGTTGAAGACACCATTGAAAGTGGCATCAACACCTCAAAAGCCGCGGCCAACGACCTGGCCGCCCTGTTTAACTCAACCCGAGAAGTCAGTGCTGACCAATTCAGGCAATTCACAGAAGAGCTCCTCGACCGGTACCCATATATACGCTCAATTCAATATATGCCCAAGATTCGTTATGAAGAGCGCGGACAATTTGAATCAGAAATTCATAAACAAGGGTTTATCAGTTTCGCAGTAAAAGATTACAGCAATAACCGCTATATCACGTCACCGCCAAGAGAGCATTACTTCCCTGTTTTATTTACCGAGCCATTTAGCCCGTCTAGTGCATCCATGATGGGCTTTGACTTGATCGCTGACCCGGAATCAAAGATCGCCTCGAAACTCGCCATTGAATCTGGAAACCCACAAGCTGCGTACCCAACACTGCGCCCAGCCGCACAAAGTGGTCTCGCCATATTCAGAGCTCTTTATACAACACGTGCTCTACTCCCTGAGAACACAACAGAACGCCGGCAAAGAGCGAATGGTCTATTGGCCATCCAGGTTGACATCAATAAGATGCTCGGAAACCTGTCAGGCATGGACCACCTGAAGTTTTCGTTACAATTAACACCTCTTACAGATGGAGAAAAGCCAATCACCCTGGTTGACCACGAAGGTGAAAATCTGATTGAAGAAGACGAATGGACCATCAGCTGGCACGAATTATCAAAAAACATATCCTTACCGGGCATGCACATTGACTATAAAATAAGCCGCCCCATGCATTGGGAGGACAGTGATAATGAATTAGTTATTATGTCGCTTATCGCTGGCATCTTACTTACAGCCTCATTAATAATTACCGCCCGAGTGATGCGTTTTCGCACTGACTCACTACAACAAACCAACAAGGATATCTCTGACCTTATCGCCAAAAGGACAATCGAGTTAACCCAGGAAAAAAGAAATCTTGAAAAAGAAATGCTCGTGCGTGCCGAGTCTGAAGCACGATTAGGGCTTCAGCAAAGTGCTTTACTTGAGATGTCTACCGCCCAAACCTCTCAGTCTGGCAACATTATGGATGTTTTAAAAAACATCCTGGAAATCGCCGTAAAAACGCTTGGTGCAGAACGGATTGGTGTTTGGGTATTTAATGATGACGCCTCAGCTCTTCAGTGCATTGAAATGTATAACTGCATAGACAACAGTCACTCGGATGGGTATGAACTTCCTATAAAAAATAACCATGGTTTTTTCGAAGCATTAACTGCATATAAATCGATTACTTGCGACAACGCAGAAATGCACAATGCGGCCCCTGCAACCTACCAATTCAATATTAACGAATATAATCTCGGCGCGGTATTAAGCATTCCCCTCAGGCAAGAAGGTGAAGTCTTTGGTGTTATGACGATTGAAGACACTCATGGAAAACGAAAGTGGCATATCGACGAACACAATTTCGCCAACTCCGTTGGAGACATAATCTCCCTTGCCAGGGCATGGAATAAACATAAACTGGCTGAGTCATACAGCCAAAAACTCTCAAGCGCATTAGAAAACACTGGCGACTCCGTTTTTATTACTGACATTAAAGGCAACATCGAATATGTGAACTCTGCATTTGAAACCAATACCGGATACCCGCGCAATGAAGCACTCGGCAAGAATATAAGCTTTATAAACTCTGGTAAACACGATGTAGAATTTTATAAAAAATTATGGAGCACAATCCTGTCCGGCAATGATTTTCAAGATATCTTTATTAACAAAAAGAAGGACGGGACACTTTATTACGAAGAAAAAACCATCACGCCTTTGCATGATGATGATGGCAAGCTGATAAATTTTGTATCCACCGGGAAAGACATCACCGACCGCATGCAAACACAAGAGCGCTTGCATTTCCTGGCGCATCACGATGTGCTGACTGAGCTACCCAATCGCGTCATGCTTGTCGATCGCCTTAATCATGCCCTGGATAATTCTCTGCGAACAGATGCCAAACTTTGTCTGTTATTTATTGATCTTGATAGATTCAAGATCATCAATGACACGCTGGGACACGAGTCAGGCGACCAGCTACTCAAACAGGTGGCTGAACGATTACGACCCTGCCTAAGAAAAAGTGATACCGTCGCACGAATTGGCGGAGATGAATTCGTTGTTTTACTTGAAAATATCGATGATTTCATTGATGTCAATACAATCGCCACCAGCATCCTTGAAACGCTTTCCCACCCTTTCAATATCTTACAGAAAGACTTATTTGTTAATGCCAGTATTGGTATCAGCGTATATCCGAGGGATGGAGATGACTCAAGCAACCTATTAAGAAACGCTGATACAGCCATGTATCGAGCTAAAGAGCAAGGCGGTAATCAATATCAGTATTACACTTCCGAGATGAGTTCCCATACCCTGGAACGCCTTGCACTTGAAACGGAACTCCGTTACGCACTTGATAGAAAACAATTCCGACTCTACTACCAGCCCAAGGTTAAAATTGACTCCGGAAGAATGATTGGCGCTGAAGCGCTACTCAGATGGGAGCATCCAGAGTTCGGCATTGTTTCACCTGATCAATTTATTCCACTTCTGGAAGACACCGGTATGATTGTCGATGTCGGTGAATGGGTAATCAATACCGCTTGCGAGCAGATCAAGAAATGGCAAAACAGTCACCTACCTGTTGTTCCTGTCGCTGTTAACTTGTCGGCCCGGCAGTTTTACCAATCCCAGTTGGCGGATACTATTACATCCATACTTAAAACATCAGGTATAGACCCATCACTCCTTCAGCTTGAGATTACCGAAAGTGTGATTATGCAAAATGCCCAGGCAACGGTTGAAACCCTGAAAAAACTTCATTCCATCGGTATTCGGTTTGCCATTGATGATTTTGGAACAGGTTACTCATCACTCAGTTACCTGAAACGCTTCCCTATTCAAACACTCAAAATCGACCGGACGTTTGTGCGCGATATCATCTCTGACCCTGACGATGCAGCCATTGTCTCAACGGTCATCAAGATGGCTCACAGTCTTAAAATGGACGTCATTGCGGAAGGCGTTGAAACCAAGGAGCAAGCCGACTATTTACTTGAACGTAATTGTGATGCGGTACAAGGCTTCTTGTTCAGCCGAGCACTGCCCTCAAAAGAGTTCTCCGTTTTACTTGAAAAACAAACCATACCCAGCAAGGTCAAACTCGGGATTGTTGCAAGCTGAATCGTTCATATTCCTTATCAAAACAGTTGGCTTATCGACACCGAAGATCCAACAACATACCTAACAATTCTAATATATTTGTATATACTCTACTTGTAACGGGCTTATAACCATGCAGGCAGGAACATAAGGAAAATAATCTAGCCAACGTGAATAGCACCTATCTACATAATACAACCTTGCGCACAAAGATCAGGCTGGCATTCGCCACCATCGTGTTTGCTGTTATCATTGGCATGAGTTACATTCTTTACGACTTCTCCAGGGCGCACCAGTTAAGCCACGAACTTGTTACCGTATCTCAACCTGTCACAAAACTTCTACGTAATATCAATAAATACCTGGAAAACGCCAGGTATAACCTGCAAGTAAACCTGCTTACTGGCGATGCCCGTTACTACCAGAAATTTTCGGACAATATAAATGCCGCGCTTGAGCTCCTCGCCCAGCTTGACCAACAACACCAGGAGGCCGTTGGGCAGGATGAAATCAACAAGCTTGAAGCAATTCGAGTCACCATTGATGAGATTACTTCACATGCAGCTGACATTAACGAGGTTAGCAAAAAATACGAGACGAACTATATTATTGTCGCCACGGCATCATCTGATCTTAATCCCCTTGCCCTGGAGTACCTGGGGCTTCTCAATGACATGATCGAAGAACTCAAGTCAGATGATGATTTAAAAACCAATACCTATTTACTTGGCCTGCTTACCGATATTCGCTACACCTGGACACAAATGATGAGTCATCTTCGTATCGCCCTCGCGACACGCAATATAGAAGACCTCGAAAACGTAAATATTTTCAAGTCACAAAACAATGAACTCATATCAAAACTATCAAAAGCCTTACCCGAAATCGCCTTTTATAAAACTGATTCACTGAAAATACTCAGCGAGCGATACCATAACAAACTGGAACATGTGATTACGCAATTTGACAGAGATATCTGGCGCCTTGATGTGTTCATTATGACAGAACATATCGTTCCCGCATTCAATGAACTTGCTTCTCTGATTAATGATATCGACTCATCGCAATCACAACAGTATTTCACCTTGTCTAACCAACTTGATTATAAACTCGGCAATGCGGGCAATACTGCATTTATAATCATCATCATCATGCTCATTGTAAGTTCTGGCCTGGGTATTGCGCTGACCCGCTATTTCAGCAAACGGTTACTTGAGTTAAGTGTTGCTTCTGAAAAAATTGCTGAAGGTGACCTCACGATCCGCGTCAACCCAAAGGTTAAAGATGAAATTGGTCAGTTCTCAATTTGCTTTAATCAAATGCTTGATAGCATCAACCGTTACCAGGAAGAATTGCAAAATGCCAAGGAGACAGCGGAATCTGCTAACGAAGCAAAAACACGCTTCCTGAGCAGAATGAGTCATGAGCTCCGCACCCCTATGAATGCCATTCTTGGCTTTTCCGAACTCACTATTTTCAACCTGGAAAACCAACCTTTTGAAAAAAGTGAAACTGTCCTTGAAAACTGTCGTCAAATACATGTTGCTGGACTGCATCTGTTGAGCCTGCTGGATGAAATATTAGACCTTTCACGAATATCCCAGGACAAAGTTAAAATCAACATGGAAATCACCGAAGTTCATTCGCTCCTTAAACAATGTATTGAAACAATTCGCCCACTTCTCCTGGAAAAGAACCTATCTATATCAAGCTCAATATCTGATGCCACCAGGGTCCGGATAAGCATTGATCCGGGCAGGTTCAAGCAGATTATTCTCAACCTGCTGTCCAATGCAGTGAAATATAACCGGGAATCCGGGGACATACACGTTTCTTGCGCACTGCTAGCCGACGGCCAATTCAGAATAAATATCACCGATACCGGTTACGGGTTTGATAACGAAAATAGTGACAATGTATTCGAGGCCTTTAATCGTCTCGATGCTGACCAAAAAGCCATCGATGGTGTGGGTATTGGCCTGACCATAAGCAAAAATTTTGTTTCCCTAATGGGCGGGCGGATTGGAGCTGAAAGCTCCCCTGGAAATGGCGCAACATTCTGGGTTGAATTTCCAATTGTGAGTCTTTCAAATATCACCAAGGAAACCTCCTATCAACAACTCACCAGGCCTTCCGGCCCATTAATCCTATACGTAGAAGATGATAAATCTAACCAACTACTGGTTGAAAAAGTGTTCGAACACCACCGCCCTGACTACCAGTTGCTCCTCGCCAGTAACGGTAATGAAGGTATTAGCCTTGCAAAAACACATCACCCTGACCTGATTTTAATGGATATTGATCTACCTGATATAAATGGAGATGAGGTCATGCTTTCACTTAAAAAGGATGGTTTTCAGGACACGCCGTTTATTGCTGTGACCGCCAATGTGCTTGATTCAAACAGGGACAGGCTGATTCAAGCAGGGTTTGACCGATTTATAGCTAAACCCATACGGACAAAACAACTTCTACTGGCCTGTGATAATTTATTACCTGAAACGACACCCGATCAGAATACGCTGAATGCCTGAATGATGAGGCCTGGCGAGCTTCATATCCCTGGGACTTATCAAAAATCACATACTAATGGGCTTCTAAGGTGCGAACCAGCCTAATAAGTGGGTTCGAATTCACAGTCCCCGATAACAAGAAAGGCCTCTCATAGGGCTTATATATTAGTGGGATTGACGTCGCTACGCTCCGTCCAAACCACTTCCAGTGGTTTGTTACCGTAGCGAAGCGTAGGGTATACCTAATGAAGCCCGAAGGGATTCTAAGGTGCGAACCAGCCTAATAACCGTAGGTTCTTATCCCACCCGGCCATTAATCAATAAAAAGCCGTCCTAGAGATTAATATAGATGGGATTGTCGCTGCCAAAGGCAGCGACCAAATGACCGCTGGTCATTTGTCGAACCAGCCTAATAACCGTGGGTTCTTATCCCACCCGGCCATTAATCAATAAAAAAGCCGTCCAAAAGGACGGCTTTTTATTGATATGGCGGAGAGGGTGGGATTCGAACCCACGGTACCCGTGAAGGTACGCTGGTTTTCAAGACCAGATCTTTCAACCGCTCAGACACCTCTCCAGCGGGGCGTATTTTACACGACAGAGACGTCTTGCATAGCCTTGATTGCAAAGAAATTGCCCATATTATTACAGTTACATGAAATCGACCCAAAAACCTCATTTCAAAGCTTGTATTTTTGGCCTGTCAGGGTAAGCTGTGGAGAAATTCCCGACTTTTGTGGTCATATACTGTACTAAATTACTGTCTTAGTAAGAGGAGACACCATGTATACAAACGAACCTGCAATAACCCGCTCACGTGAGTCCGTACTGGCGACGAATAAGGTTATTCGTAACACCTACACCCTGCTTTCAATGACGCTGCTGTTCAGCGCCCTGACAGCAGGCCTTTCAATGACGATGAACGTAGGCCACGGTGTCAGCCTGATCTGTTCGCTGGCTGCAATTGGGCTTATCTGGTTGGTTCTGCCTCGCACAGCGAATTCGAGTGCTGGTATTTTCGTGGTGTTTGGCGTCACTGGCCTGCTCGGCTTCGGCCTCGGCCCTATCCTGAACTACTACCTCGCCATGCAGGGTGGCAGTGAGATCATCGGGACCGCACTCGGCGGGACGGGCATTATCTTTTTAGCCCTGTCTGGCTACGCACTGACCACACGTAAAGACTTTAGCTTCCTGGGTGGTTTCCTGTTCGTAGGCTTCTTCGTTGTGCTGGCAGCCATGCTCGTCAACCTGTTCATGGACATTCCAGGCCTGCAGCTTGCTATCTCAGCCGCCGTCATCCTGATCATGAGTGGTTTTATCCTGTTCGATACAAGCCGCATCATTAATGGCGGTGAAACCAACTATGTCCTTGCCACCGTTGGCCTATACCTGAGCATTTACAACATCTTCGTTCACTTGCTGGCCATTCTCGGTTCAAGCAACGACTGATTCAGATTCTAGTAGTACTGAATAATAAAACCCCGGCTTGCCGGGGTTTTATGTAATTGGAGACATAATGGACTGGTTAAAAATAGGCTCGGCACTCGCCATTGTTATGGTCATGTTCCTGGTCTGGCCTGCAGTACGAGATTCAATGAAAAACAAGCGCGAGGCCAGTCAACACGAGTGGGTGTCGGTCATTATCCCCCTTGCACTCGTCGCCCTGTTTGTTTATTTCTTAACGAAAATGGTCTAGCTGGACGGTTTTTTTCTCAGGCCCATTACGTCTTTAAACAGACGCTGCAAATTCTTCAGTGTCTTGGGCAATTCAATATCCATAATTTGCTCTACTACCCACTTATTATCGGTATCTGCCATCACATTAGAGATACAAAGGCCTAACAAGCGTTTGAACTCATAACTCGGTCCATCGTCATTGTAGGGGCATTCTGCATATTCAGAAAAACGACCATTGAGCTTTTCGATAATACCACCGCGGTAATCGCCCTCACCGAGTAATTCACGCATATTGGTGTCAATCATATCGGTAAGCTGCAGGGCCATGGCCGTCACAAACTCACTGCGTTGCTCTTCGGTTAGCTTGCCGTACACTGTCCGATCGCCAACCTGGATCATGAACGCGATGAGCTCGATAAACATATCGATGACTTGCTGGTCCTCACCAAAGTGAAAACCCTCTTTCTCCATATTGGTATAGATCTCACGGGTCAGTTTCCAGATATTAAACGAGATCACACCCGCGAGCTCGACCATGGTCTTTTCTTTGCGGGACCCTTCCATATTGCGCTGGCTTCGCTTTGAGCGATGCCATTTACTTTTCATGCGAATTGCCATATCGACACTCAATAAAGGTGAATATACAAGGATCGTACCGGGATTCGTCCAATCAATAAAGTCATAGAATACCCCTACATATGACCTTGCTAAATCACGTAATATTCTGGCTACAGGGTGCTAGACTCAAACTATGAGCATGCAATCATTTTCATCTGAAATTCAGAACATTATCAGTGCTGTCCAGCACAACTGTGATATCTCGGATGCCCGCCATGCAGGTAAATACTCCATGTGTACATTTTTGCTCAAAATGCGGGAATACTACCGTTGGCAACAAGGTATCCCACTTTCGGGAAGCATGGAAAAAGACGCCGTCGGCAAGTGGCTGGTTGAGCATGAAAGTTATTGGGAAGACCTCTACTCCCAGGCATACAAATCATTTCTATTTGACGAGAAAAACCTTGATGCCTTTGATACCCCCGCGATTAACCAGCAACTCTCGCAACACAATATCGCATACAGTGCAGGACGGGGCATATTTTCCAAGCCACACTTTTTCATCAGTCATTTAATCGAACACTCTTGCCAAGATGGTATCGACATTTACATCTGCGGTGATGAATATGCTCGTGATCTTGTCGCTCCTCCTGCGATGCTCTGCAACAACCAGATTTTTATTCGCCAACAATCCATCCGGCGCTTCATCTGGGAGAAAATTGAGGAAAACCGTTGGCGAAAATTAGATAAATCGCCAGTGATCCAGGCTGCACACGAACATGGACTTGATATAACCGTCAGTACTATATCGACTGAACAATTTGAAAGCCTGCTCGACAGTATGACTGAACTTGAATCAATCAGTGCATTGCAACACGAGTTAGGCGAGGTGGCAGCAGGTCGACAGCTACCGGGGGAATGGGATGAAATGCTATCAAGCCTGGCCGGTTCACAGGCTGAGTTTATTGCCCGGGCGATCCGCGATCACCTGGCTGATGCAATAACGACGCTTCCCTGGCTGCTGAACACGAATAGAACTGC
>Ga0316207_10001998_pt1 | contig 22426 bp, 8 predicted proteins | sample 6weekpyrite_MG_FD_204943 | JGI IMG/M metagenome (GOLD analysis project Ga0316207, IMG submission 204943) | Microbial mat bacterial communities from mineral coupon in-situ incubated in ocean water Damariscotta River, Maine, United States -... | ecosystem: Environmental > Aquatic > Marine >...
GATCATGCGGCAATCAGATAAAAAAAACCTGTCTGGCCTTAAATATAAGTGTATTGGTAATCAGCATATGATGGGACCATTTATCAGTAAACATCAGGTTGAGACTTGGTTGGCTGGTTTTTTGGCGATGTATTCTGAAAACCGTAGCACTCTTGATTAAGCGCTTTTTTAATAATCATCTGAATGCATTGTCAGTCGACTAAGTCTGGTGTTGTCAAGCCGTCTGCTTGCCTGTGCCAGCATCATAGACATGAGGCATTACAGTCTGGCTTTCACCTGTGTCCAGGCTTCCTACCTTCCAGTTGGTGACCACCGTAAATCATATGCTGATAGCGCCAAAATCAAGGTTGTGATCTCGATTATTTATGCGGTTGTACCCGATTTGTCGCGTAATATTACTGGTAACTGCAATTATTGTTATTTATTCTATAGATAAGGAATATTTAAAAGGCTGTCAGTACTGTTATTTGTCCATAACATACATTGGCCGTGCGGCAGATTAGTCCAGTCTTCTTAAACTGAGACAGTAGCACTGGATGTTCATGGGGAGTCAGGATGAGTGATATTTTTCTTAGTTATGCCAGTGAAGACAGGGAAAGGATAAGGCCGCTGGTCAATGTGCTTGAAAAGACAGGCTGGTCTGTATTCTGGGACAGGACGATACCCACAGGTAAAACCTGGCGCCAGGTATTAGGAAAAGAGATTCGTGAAGCAGGCGCGATAGTGGTGTTGTGGACAAGCACGTCCGTTGATTCTGACTGGGTGCAGGACGAAGCTGAAGAGGGTAAGCGACGACAGATACTCTTTCCTGTTATGCTGGACGAGGTTGTTCCTCCCTTCGGTTTTGGCAGTATTCAATCGGCTGATCTGGTTAACTGGGATGGCTCGGGTGAGCCCGGGAATCTTTCCCTGTTGATTGCTGATCTTTCACGTGTCCTGGGGCCCCGGCCTGCGCCGCTTAAGGCTGATGATAAGAGCGGTCGTGAGCGCAAAGAGAAAAAACCGCAGGCAGAAGCATTGTCCGATGAGACTACTGCAGCGCAGAAAAGTGGAGTATCGGCACAGCCGCTATCGTCAGCAGAGGCGATATCAGCCGAGCGACAGTCACAAGCCAAACCGACCGTGCCTGACGAAGGCGATCTTGAATACAAAATCATCGATGGGCCTGTTGGTGGGAAAAATTTACCAGAAAAACCTGTGAGGAGGTTTTCACTGGGTATGCTGCAGGCGGCCTTCGTATTGATTGCAATCGTGGCTGTTATACTGGTGGTGTTTATGCCAGGAACCCCTCCACCGATAGAGGTCGTGGAAGACTCGTTCACCGAAGGCATACCGGATTCTGAGAGCAGGAGCAGAATTCTGCGAGAAGACAATCGATACGTTTTTGATGTGTTAATGCAGGAGGGCAAGAATGTCTATGATAAGCGATGCGCAGGCTGTCATGGAGCGTCAGGAGAGGGCATCCTTCACGCTATGCCTGCGATTGTCAACAACCCGGTTGTTAAGGGTGATATCAGAAATCACATAATAACTGTTGTGAATGGAAGGCCGGGAACTGCTATGACTGCATTTAAGGATCAGCTTAATGACCGGGATCTTGCTGCCGTTATCACCTATCAGCGAAATGCATTTGACAATAATACCGGCGACATTATTCAGCCATCGGATATAGCAGAAGTGCGGTCTGTCCTTTCAGGTATTGAAAGCGCGACGACTGCCAGTGCCAGGGTAAATGAACTGGGTAAAGAAATCTATGAACGATCTTGTGTGGCCTGTCATGCTGTCGGCGTAGCAGGGGCGCCCAAGGTTGGTCAGAGGGCTGACTGGGAGCCTCGTGTGCAGACGGGACTGGCTGCCTTGCTGACTTCAACAATAAAAGGTAAGGGCGCGATGCCGTCACGGGGTGGCAGTCGCCATAGTGATGCCGAGATCGAAGCTGCGATCCTGTTTATGTTGCAAGAAAGTGGCTTTTGATAAAGTTTTCTGATGGTGTGCATGTATCTATTGTAAGGCATAGACCTTGGCCTCCCAGGGAAAAACAGGTTCCCTGCCTGCCCAGTTATCCGGCACTTCACGATCCTGCGTGATCTCTCGCCATTGTTTTCCGGGGGGTGTGTCCGGCCAACCTGGAACTACATATTCCGCCAGGTGGTTAGCTGACGTACTGCTGGCAAAATCAGAGAAGTTGGCAATCACGACGACCTGGTGCGAACTGCCTGGCAGGCCGCGATGCCAAGCCAGTATACGTTTATCCTGATTGAAATCCGTGTGGATGAAGCGGGTATCATTGACAGCCAGGGCGTCATAGTGGGTACGCAGGTGAACCAGCTTGCGGACATAGCTCAGCAGCTCATTACGCCAGCTGTCTGTCACACGGTCAAAGTTCACCGGGTCGACCTGTTTTTGCGGGTGGGTTACGGCGAGGTCGTGTTCGTCGGCAAATTCTTCTCCTGCAAATATCATGGGTATGCCGACGGCAGTCATCAGACAGGCGAAGGCCAGTTTGATACGGGGCAAGGTATCATGAACACCGTTGTTATTAAGGAAGTTATACAGGCGTTCGTTGCGGTAACCTTCTATGTCATGTGAAGTCACATAATTGATTGACTGACTGCCATCGGTAAAGTCGAGTTCTCGGCAATCGATGAGTTTACGTACGGTCCATTCAAAACTGGGCTCGTGCTCATCGTTTTCACCCAGGATGACATGGCGTAGCATGCGTTTGAAATGTTCATTCCATAAGCCATCAAGGCGATTCTGACTTAGCAGGGCGGTTGGTACGGCCAGTTCTTCGCCGACCACAAGGAATCGTTCTTCTACACCATTAGCAGGCAGTCCCTGATCTTGCCAGTGCTGGCGCCACAGGTTTCGGGCATGGTCTTTGAATTCACCGACAAAATCCCAGTTGGCGATATTGACGATACTATCCAGTCTTATGCCGTCAATGTGAAAATCCTGCATCCAGCGCACCAGGTGGGTTTGCATAAGCTGGCGTGCAGGTATCAGTTGTCCGTGCTCACCGGTGACAGGATCATAACCCTGTGTATTGAAATTGTATTTAAACAGGTCGCCACCAAAACCATCGCGCCTGATACCGTTATGCATTTCTTCGGGGTCACTGATACCACTTTGAACATGAAAATCCGTAAAGTTGATGTTCTGGTAAGCATAGCGTGTGGCGAAGGCCATCACGATGTCGGTAAAAAACCGTATACCTTGCTGGTGGCAGTTTTTTATCAGGCGAACGAGGTCGGTAGTGGCCGTTGGGGATAAATGCCTTTTTGGAAAACCGAGGTCATAGTCGGCAGCAAAATAATTGCTGGTTGCATAACCCCATTCGCGATCGACAAAGCTGTCTGAAGGCGGCAGTAGTTCCAGGGCGTTGATCCCCAGTTCGGTAATATGTGCGTGCCCCGAGACCAGTGCCGCCAGGCCGGAAAAATTGGCGGCTTCGCTGTCAGCATCAATCAGCGCAAGCACATCACGAAATGTACCAACACTGATGGCCACCTGTGCTTCCAGTGATTCCGAGCGGGCCCAGCTGGTAGGTAACTCATAGATGACAAGTCTGTTATTGGCAGGCAGGTTGTCAGAGGCGGGTTCCCCTGTCCAGTCAATGGTTTCACCGCCCGGGTCACAGGCGATGAGTTTGCCCTGTTCAAATTTGATTACACTGGCAGGGTCACGGTCATTTTCATCATATGGTGTATCCAGGCGCGGAGCCAAAAGCCGCCAGTCTACGGTCAAAGCTGTGGCATCGGTACACAGGATACGTCGATTGTTGTGTTTGTAAGGGTTGCTGTCATTGACTTCAAACCAGTAATGATAGACTTCTCCATCGACCAGGTGGCAGTCAGTTGCGGCAATTGTCCATAAGTCGGTATGTTCTGCTGTTGGTTGTAAATCAAACCGGTTATGTTCAATAAAATCAGGAGGGTTGCCATGTTTCAGTTTACCAATGACGAGCCTTGGTGCGGGTTGGTTCCTGGCTGGTCTCCACAATGCAAAATGTGTTTCCTTGCGTTGTAAAAGATCAGAAGCCATGGGTATACCTCCTGTATAAAAAAGGGCCAGTGGCAATCATTCCTGTTGCCACTGGCCTCATGTTATACCGCTTGTTATTTTTGTCTACATCTAATCATCCACAATAATTGTGTTGCTTGCTGAGCTTCCGCCGAACATGTGAACGGTAACCGTGTAGGCACCCTCAGCCTTGCCTACCTTTACAGGCACAAACAGTAAAGTGCCGTTGCCCAGCTGCTTGATGATTGCATGACCGCCAATGATATGGAAATTGCTGTTCTTTTTTCCATTGTCATCAAATTCCGGGCCACTCATGACAATCACACCTATTTGAGTGTCGCCTTGCAGCAGTCGGGCAACGGTGTTTCGGGAAGTGTTTTTGACTGTCAGGTTGCTGATTCCAGGGAACGGTATATAGGACGCGTCACCTACAGACGGTAAGGTAGGGCCGGTTGGATACTGATCCGGGTCGTGACTGCCAAAATCGTCAAACAGCAGGAACTGTGGTGCGTAGGGGCCTCCGTCAGTAAATGTACCGCTCGCAGGCAAGCTGGTCGCCAGCAGTTCAGTATTTTTCACAACCCGCTGAAACTGGGTATTGGAGTTCACCGAGTTATCATCCCGTGTATCGATATTGCTCAGGTGGGCCTGGCGTCCGGTGCTTTGCGGAAAAACGATATTGCTGATACCGGCTGCCTGAAGGTCATTGGCCGCATCATAGATACGAACCTGTACCGTACCCACGCTACCGGCCGGACCATTATAAAAAGGCGTACCCGTGTGACTGCGGTTTTGGGTGTTGGGTCTGATGTGGATCACCTTGAAACCAATGGCCGCTGCACGTGTGCCGGTCAGTCCATTGTCACCGACACCACCTCTGGGGATAACGGTAACCGTGTTGGCCTCCGGGCTTTCTACGCGCCAGAATCCGCCGGATACTGTTTCGGTGTTAGGTTTGATCGGATTTTGCGGTCCGGTTGTGAGGATAATATGCCTGGCAGGCAAAAAACCTTCAAAATCCGGATTGACTATAAATGAGCCGCCCAGTTCTACTTCCATGCGTCCGCCTGCTGGAATTTGCAGACCGAATACGTTTGGGTCCAGCGTGTTTTCTGCAGGTGTTTCATCATCCCTGACGAGGATGTTTATCTCCGTCGGTTCGCCGGCAGTGATACCATTGGCGACAACCGGTGCGCTGATGATATCCAGTTGAATAACGTCAACATCGGCAGAAGCAGTAAAGGAACCTGTGAAAAATATCAGTGATACAGCTATCGCAGATATGAACTTCAGATTTATGTGTTTCATAAATGACTCCTTGTTATATGTGTTGTCAAAAGCAAAGTAATAAAAAGAACTCGTGCCTGTGTGCAGGCATCTTTTAATAAAGCGGGGTGCGCAATTTAAAGAAATCAGATCGTCAGATACGACCAACCTTGTTTTCGTCTCAATGTTACCTCGTCATTGCCGGATTTTATCGAGGCAACGCCAGGTATCAGTGAAACGTGTTTATTATGGGTTTTTAAAATTCGTTGCATGGTTTGCTCGCAAGCAATAAAAAGCAGGTTGTCGTACTTGTTGCGTAGTGTATTGATGCGTGCCTTGTGCAAAGAGCGGTCTTGACGGAATACTGTTAGTCCTTTGCCATTGGCTACCAGTTCAACGCGCACTGCCTTGCCCAGCTTATGATTCAAACGGGCAAGGTGTTCTGCCTGGTCGAGCAAGACATTAACGGCTTGCTGGTCATTGCTGGTTATATGAATGACAACCTTTATCTCAGGTTTGTTTGCATGCGACTCTATAATTGCATTGAGTTTGCTATCAGCCAGTACGATGGGTTCCTGGGTGACAGGCATGACTAAAAAATACAGGCCTGTTAGTAGCGAGAGAATCAGGATTGCAGCTGCAGACAGATAGTGAGAGCGCTTATTTGCCGGAAATTTTACATGTTTGTTTGTTATCTTATTGTCTGCAGGTTTTGCAGCAAGCACAAGTTCCTTGAGGTAGCGTGATTCATTAAGTCTGCCGGCGAGTTCGTTGTCATTTTCAAGTTGAGCGAGTATCATGCCGCGTTCTGTCGGATCGAGTTCACCGTCTATAAAGGCGTTTAATAATTCATCGGACAGTGTTTCATTAGTACTCATTTTATTTTCCTTACTACACCTGTATTAATATCAGGATTACTATTACTTGATAATGTGGGCTTTAATAATGTGCGCAGTCTGTTTCTGCCACGAGCCAGGCGGCTCATAACCGTACCTACTTTCAGGTCCAGTGCATTTGCGGTTTCTATGTAACTCATGCCTTCCATATCTACCAGGGTGAGTATTTTGCGTTGATCATCATTCAGTTGGCTAATGGCGCGGCGTACCCGGGTCAATATGCTCTGCTGGTCTATGTTGTTTTCAGGGTCATCAGGACCGGGTAGCGGGTTATCATCCAGGCTCGTGACTTCACGTCGATCTCGCAGGTAACGTTTATGGCAGTTGTTCATGATCGAAATCATCCAGCTCTCCATGGCTTCCGGTTTTCGTAGCTGCTGAAATTTATCCAGCGCAATCATGCAGGTTTCCTGAGCGAGGTCATTTGCCTGTTCACTACTACAGCCCCATGACAAGGCGATCCGGTTCAGCTTTGGCCAGATAGTTTCGCACAGGTTTGCGATACGTCGTTTTGTATTGTTGTTATTGGAAGCAGTCATCACATTCCGTGTACACCCCAGGTAAGTGTTAGATACATAATGAGGGGTTTTATTCCCTCTTTAATGTGATAAATATGATTTCAGTACAAACAGGGCTGCTATTGTGGATCTCTGGTTTCGCACAAAGTGATGTCATTTCATGTTATTGGTAGATATATTTTTTCTAGACAATAAAAATATCAGTAAATCAAATAGTTAAAGATTTATCGAAAATAACTGCCAAATTCTTCAAAAATTTCATAATTGTTAGTCTATACTTACATTAAGTTTATGAATATGTGACGTACTGCGCATGCAGTCTGTGAACACATGCACATAAACCGATCTTTTTTTGTAAAGGCGACCCTGTCCGAAAGGCAGGCACGCAAAGTTACCGGTCTACGGGTTTTACCTATGATAGCGGGATTGCCAAAATGCATAGTTGATACAATACCTTCCGTATGTGTATTCCCTACCTGATGGTTGTCCTGTCCGAACCGTGACCTTGTGCAATTGAATCGGGTGCAAGTATGATGTTGAATGAAAAGGTGTTGATTGTTGATGACAATCAAACGAATCTCGATTTGCTGGGGCGGATCTGCACCAGTAATAATTATACGGTAACCTTGGCCAATAGTGGCCATGTTGCGCTGGAAAAAATCAGGGATAATCAGTTCGACGCGGTACTGCTGGACATAATGATGCCTGGCATCAATGGCTTTTCAGTTCTTAACAAGATCAGGAAATACTACAGCATGAGCGATCTGCCGGTGATTATGGTCACAGCAATTGATGAGGCAGAAGATATTACCCTGGCGTTTGAATGCGGCGCGAATGACTATATTACCAAACCGCTCAACAGAAATATTCTGATATCGCGTTTGTCTGCGCAATTATCAATAAAACACGCACATGAAAAAATCAATAAAAAACTCTGTGATATGTCGGCAGACAACCATACGTTAAGGCATGTATTTGAACGATATATGACTCGAGAAGTCGTCGACAAACTGATGAATGCAAGTCAGGACAAGGTAGCGAGCAACGAGTTACGCAATCTTACAATTATGTTTACAGATATCAGGGACTTTACATTGTTGTCCGAACGCCTATCACCAAATGATCTTATGCAGTTATTGAATAACTATCTTGCGCATATGATCACAGCTGTACAACAGTATGGAGGATGTATCAACCAGTTTACCGGAGACGGGTTAATGGTTATTTTTGGCACGTCTAACGAGCACCGTGATAGTTCGGAAAGAGCGTTGGCCTGCAGCCTTGAAATGCAGCGGCGCATGAAGGACGTGAATAAATATAATTTGCAGCATGGTTTTCCAGTAATTGGTATGGGCATTGGTATTGATGCGGGCGAGGTGATGTTGGGTAATATTGGTTCTGAATCTAGGGCGTGTTATAGCGTGATTGGCAAGCATGTTAATCTTGCAGCGCGCATAGTGGCAATGGCAAAAGAGGATCAGGTTCTTGTCTCGGAAAACTTGATGCATGCAATTAATCAACCCGTTTGTGTTATCAAATCAAAAGCCACCAGGCCAAAGGGAATAGAAAAGGATGTTAATATTTATCAGCTTGAGGCCATTAGGCAAGATTGCGAAGGAAAATGGATGCATTAAGTAATAAATACCTGACGGACCAGTAAGTATCAGGTTTAATTATCTTTAGATCTCATACGCTCATAGTGTTTCAATTATCCTGCATAGCCATGCCTATCTAACGCTAAAGTACGTGTTTTATTCTGTAAAAATCATTATTATCGATAAGTCGATTTAACTATCCTGTATTCATGATGGTTTACAGGCGGCGTTATTTTATATCTGATTTATTGAGGATGCATGCAGATGAATGATTCATTTATTTGGAAAACGGATCGGCCCTGGCCCAATCAACGTCTGAATACAGGTGCGATTATTGGTCATACAACTGACACCAGTACACGCATCTGGCTCAGAACAGGGAGAACAGGGGGTTTTATACTGCTATTGTATCCGCTGGAGATGGAAAGCTGTGATTCGTTCCACGCAAGCCTCAAGGCAGTCCCTTTCACTCGAATCGGCGACCTGCCGAACGAAGTAACAGTATATGAGTTTAAGGTCGAAGATCATGGTCGCGATACAACCCATGTTGAAAATATTACAGGGCTGGAGCCATTAACTGAATATGGCTATGCCTTGTTTGGCATGAATGCGAGTTTGCCTCGCATCCTGCTGGGCCATGACCGAAAAATGACATTCCGGACTATGCCTGACACCACTGCACCCATGTCGTTTGGTTTTTATTCCTGTCACATGCCGTACAGAAAAACCCTGTTTGGCAATACCGAGTTGGTGAATATCGAGATGTGGGATTGCTTTAATGAAGTGCTGGATCGACATTATAAGGAGGATTTGCGTTTTATTATCGGTGGTGGTGATCAGGTTTATACCGACGGGGTTGCGACGCTGGATATCTGGTCATTTTTGAACAAGGTGATGCGAAAGGAGGATGGCAAGGTATTACCCGGCAAGGATGATATGGTGTCGTGGTACAGGGATATATACCGGGGTTACTGGGGTTTTGCCTCTTTAAGGAAAGCATTTTCCAGCTATCCAACCTATATGATCTGGGATGATCATGAACTCGGCGATGGTTGGGGTTCTCATTTTTTAAAGCAAGGTAAAAATGATGAGCTTCATGAAATACTGCCTGATTGGAAAGACAGTGGTCTGACTCGGACCGAAGTACTGTCACTGGTTAATGATATGAAAGATGCAGGTTGCCAGGTATACGATGAATACCAGCATTCACATAATCCCGATGCGGCAGAAAAAGGCCAGTATGATTACAGCACCCGGTTTGATTGCCACGCGTTCTATTTTCTCGACGGGCGTGGCCATCGTGATGTTAATAAAGCCTCTGACCGTATCCTGGGAGCGGATCAGATGGCGCGATTCGAACAATGGCTGTCTGAACTTGACACCGAAATAACACGCTATGTCTTTATTGTGTCGGCCGTCCCCCTGGTACATCTTTGTTCTCTGGTGGCAAATGCTGATGACAACATGCTGGCCGACCTGGCAGGTATACAGGACGATTTGCGTGATGCCTGGGAACATGAATTACACGATGACGAGCGCCGAAGGTTGCTACGCCTGTTATTTGATGCAGCTGACCGGGGGGTGAAAATCAGTATACTGAGTGGTGATGTACACACTTCTGCAGCATTCAGGCTCAAGGACGATGAGACCGGAAGTATAATCTATCAGCTTACTTCCAGTGCCATTACCTATAACAAGCCGCGATTGCTTGGCTGGTTGCTTGGCAAAACGGTGGCAGAAGAAGGGCACTCGGAAGATGGTTATACCTTTGAGCGACTTGCGCTTTACACGGACAGTAATTTTTCGCTGGTGAAGGTAGACCCGGAAAGGGATCGAGTCATGTTTCAGTTATACGGCCAACAGATTGTCTCGGACCCTTTTGAGGAAGAGGAGGATGTGGCAATGACGCATGCAATTGCGCGACTTGAATTGAATTTTAATGCATAACAATATTCTCAACGATAATAAGGTCTGCTGCCGCATGATAAATTTTGTTTAGCAAGGTTAATATTCATTTTGTAACTCGTGCTAAGCATCTAAAAATCAAGCACATTTTTATTGAAATTATTTGGTTGCACGTAATAGCCAGCGGCGTAGAATAATAACAAGGCAGGCTAAGTTGTCGGGGGGTATGTCTGATGGATCAGAACACTAAAAACACGGTGCAGGTTTCTGCTGTTGGGTTGTTATGCGTCATTGTGATCGCAATGATTGCTTCTATCTCCGAGGCGACGTGGGGCGGAGTAGTGATCATGGCTGTGGTTGTATGCACGGCTTTTCTTGCTTCCATGCCCTATTTAAAATCGACATCCCTCAGTTACCGAAAAAAGTGCAATAATCATGTAACAGGCGTGGATTTTAAATATGATGCTAATGATCATTCTGCAGATACACAGTCGTCAGACACGGATACCCGTCTGCATGCGCAAGATATTGAATTTAACTCGTTTCAGAATAAACATATCGAACACATTCTTTTTCCCGGTGAGGATGATGTCAGCAGGGACAAGCAGCTTGTAAAAACCTTGAACCGGGCAAAAAACCTGGCTGAACATAATAATATTGAAAAAGCCGTCAGGATCTATAAAGATTTACTCGTAAAAGATAATCGTGATTTGTATGTGTTAAATGACTATGCCAAGTTGCTGTATCGCAATGGTGAACTCGATGAGGCCGAGCATTTATTTGATGAGATCATCCAGATTGCTACTCATGAAGACAAGCGTGGCTGGATTTCCAGGGGTAACGCAAACCTGGCCCTGGTGTACATGGTGCGAGGTGATCTGAACAAGGCCGCACAATTGCTTGCGGCTTCGTTGTTATTTAACCGTGAGTTTAATCACACTGCCGGTATCGCCGATAATATTCGTCATCTTGCCGATATCAAACGAATCAAGGGTGATGTGCGTCAGTCGCTGGATGATTACTATGATGCATTGCGTTTATTTACTTCCATCCCTTACAGGCCGGGCATCAGCGATGTGCATTCCAATATTGGCAAGTCACTAAAGCTTACAGGCGATTACCAATCCGCCATTCGGCACCAGGAAATCTCGCTTAGCTATAATGAAGATATTCCACGGACTTCCTGTGAGGCTGACAATCACAGTGAGTTGGGTAGTTTGTACCGTATCCAGGGTGATCTGAAAAAGGCTGAAGCATGTTTTAATGCGTCACTTGAAATCAACAAGTCACTAAAGCGTAAACATGGTATTGCGGAGGATCTGGGCAGGTTAGGTCTGGTGAAGCTCTATATGGGTGATATTGATGAAGCGCAGCAATATCTTGAAGATGCAAAAAATATCAGTGAAGCATTGCCAAACAAAACCAATGTCGCCAAACATATTGCCAACCTTGGCCGGTTGTACTGGTACAAGAATGACGTCGACAAGGCCTATGCCTGTCTCAAGCAGGCGCTGGAAGCCAATAATAAAATCCAGGCGAGTGATGGTGTGGCCAGTGTCTACTATCTTTTGGGTGGGGTAAAATTGTCTGATAACAAACTCGACAAGGCGAGCGATAATGCAAACCGTGCCATGGCACTTTGGGATATGGGTGGTAATCAGAAAGGCGTGGCAGATTGTCAGGAATTGCTGGCCCATATTTATTACAGAAAAGGGCTTTACGACAAGGCCGAGCGTCATTGTCTGCAAGCGATAAATAAAAGTGAAGAGCTCGGCGCCAGGCTAACACTCGGTTCTGCCTATCAAACGCTGGGTCTGATTTATGCGACAACCCTAGGTGAGCAGGATGCCCGCGAGCAATATACCAAGGCAAGGGAATTATTCATGTTGAATGGCGAGAAAGAGAAATTAAAAAAAATCGATGAGAAACTGGGATTGGGTGCATCGATATAAATTGTCCGGTCCTTAAGGCAGCAAAATAAATAATCTGTGGTGATTGCTATCAATGCCTGTTTCAAGCAGCCATGATGCATTGTAGCACTTATTAAATCCAACTTTTCATTATGCTTTTAGTTGATCGGGATATTCCTGTCAATGCATTTCTATTGTCATCACAAAAGCCTTTATATAAATAAAGTAATAATTAACTTTCGGTATAGAATTATTTTACAAAGATGATCTGTATCAAGTTTTAACGCGCACGTTTTTAATTTTTACTTTACATTGAAAATGAAAAGCGTATTTTAAATTATAATAATAAAAAATAAATATTTCTGATGCCAGATTTTTTTGGTTGTTCTATCAATCTGCGATTTGTTGTCAGAAAATTCTAATAACTGCTTTACTATTAATCGATACACTCAAGGAATGGCAGTGTTATCGAAAAGGCCTGAATATGAAAAACAAGAGAGCATTGTTGCGGTGTTGTTTGTTGTTGTCTTTTTTTGCTGTACAAGGTGGTTTTACCAGTTACGTACATGCAGCTCATGCCTCACCACCTACACCTGCTACGGTAGTCGGTGATTCAATCACCAACCCCTCAACCGGGGTTGATGAAACCGTAAACGGCTTGATTCAGGGAACGGACGGAACGACCAATTATGTCGTTACAACAGTCGGTAACAGAATCCTTGCGAAAACAACCGTCGGTGACCTGATCAGTGTTCAGGAGGATGAAACCACGACCGAGGTTTACGAGGTTATTTCTAACAGTACCAATGCAACAACCGGTCTGATCGATACTGTCGAGATTCGTCCGAGCACGGCACCCGATACTGACCCAACGACTACCGAGGCTGTGGTAACAGACGTGAGTGATGAGTTCGGTGTGCCTGATGATGCTGTAGGTTCTCCAGGTGCTCCGGCATTTAACCCGCCATTAACAACATCTGGCGTTATAAATGAAATTAGTACCGGTAGAGATGGTGGTAACGGTAATGACGGTTATGGTGTAAGGATCTGTGATCCGTTTGGACTTTTGGGTTGCACAACCATTGGCTATGCCGGTACAGAAGGAGGAGATGGAGCAACTGGTCCGACAGTTAATCGTACGATACCTGCATCGCATGGTCTGATCCAGAGTATAGCCAACAGTACCCCTGGTATCACAATCGGCAGTATCGGTGGCGATGGTGGTCAGGGTGGTGATGGTTACATTGCAATACCCGGCCAACGAGGAGGTGATGGCGGCGCTGGCGGAACTGTTACCGTTACCAATAATACAGATGTAAATGTTTCAGGAACCAACTCGTACGGACTTTATAGCTTCAGCAAGAGTGGTACGGCCGGTGATGGTGGTTCTGCGATTGGTATAGGTGGCTATACGGGTGGCAAAGGTGGTACTGCACGGAGTGGTGGTACCGTGAGAGTAACTAATAACGGAACCATTGAAACCCGTGGAGCGGGGGGGCATGGCATTTATGCATTGAGTACAGGTGGTACGGCAGGTAATGGCGGTGGCAGCTGGGGGCTGGTCGGTGGTGCCGGTGGTAGCGGTGCAGCCGGTGGTAATGGTGGCTCAGTATTCATTACCAATAATGGCACCATCAATACGTATGGCATAGGTGCGCACGGGATTCTTGGCCAGAGTATCGGCGGTACGGGTGGTAATGGTGGTGATGCCGGCGGGCTTGTGTTGACATTTGGCGGTGGTGCTTCGCAGGGTGGGCGAGGAGGAAATGTCAGTATCACCACCCAGGCCAATTCAAGCATTACTACCAGGAATGATAAATCTGCGGGCATAGTTGCACAAAGCATTGGTGGAAGTGGTGGCGACAGCGGTGCAGCCGGTTCGATTGTATCACTAGGTGGCAGCGGTGGTTCCGGAAACCATGCAGGTACAGTCACTGTTAACAATCTTGCGGGAAGTACTATTGTAACAGGCGGCAGCGATGCATACGGTATTCTTGCCCAGAGTATCGGTGGCGGTGGCGGTAACACTTCTTCAACCGGTGGTGCGGTTACCATCGGTGGCAACAGCACTGGCTCCAGTGGTGGTAACGGTAATCTGGTCAGAGTCACTACGGGTGCAAATATCACCACTACCGGCGGTAATGCTCATGGTATATTCGCGCAAAGCATTGGCGGTGGCGGTGGATCGGCCGGTGGCAGTGGTGGCATAGTGGCTTTGGGTGGCCGGGGGGCAGCCGGAGGTAACGGTAGCACGGTAGATATCACCAATAATGTAGCCGGTGTTATTAATACTACGGGTATTAACTCTCATGCAATCTTCGCGCAAAGCATCGGTGGCGGTGGTGGTGCCGGTGCCAATTCGGGTGGCCTGGTGGCGATTGGTGGTGGGGGCTCAGCAGGCGGGACAGGTGGTACTGTACTCGTGACAAACAGCGGCGCATTAACAACCCAGGAAAACAATTCAAGAGGTATCTTCGTACAAAGTATTGGTGGCGGTGGGGGTGCCGGGGGAGGTTCCGGCGGTCTGGTGTCGATCGGTGGTTCAGGCAGTAATACCAGTGGTTCGGGATCCGTGACGGTAAACAATACAGGCGGAATCAGCACCGGTGGTGAGAATGCGGCTGCCATTTTTGCACAAAGCATCGGCGGTGGCGGTGGTGATGGTGGTGCTTCTGGTGGCATGGTATCAGTGGGCGGGTCTGGCGGTAGTGGTGGTGCCGGTGGCCGGATTACGGTTGATCAGCGCGGAAATATAACAACAGGTGGCAATGATTCGGTTGGTATCTTTGCCCAGTCTGTCGGTGGCGGCGGTGGTAACGGTGGCAGCTCTGGTTCAGTCGGAGCATTTACCGGTGTGGCTATTGGAGGTAATGGCGCGGCCGGAGGTGCAGGTGGCAATGTCGATGTCACCTTGCAGGGTATCGATGCCAATACGGCCTCGGTGATCAGCACAACGGGTGATCGTTCCACTGGTTTGTTTGCACAATCCGTTGGCGGCGGTGGCGGTAACGGCGGCGGTGCTGTGCAAGTGTCTGGCGGACTCTTTGCCGCGGCTTCCATTGCAGTGGGTGGTCAGGGCGGAGCGGGCGGTGCTGGTGGTAATGTCACGATGTCTAAGGGTAGCAGGCTCAGCATTATCGAAACCGGCGGAAACGATTCCGCAGGTGCTTTCATACAAAGTGTTGGTGGCGGTGGTGGCAACGGCGGTTACGCAGTTTCTGCTGCTGCTTCCGTGGGTCTGTTTACCGGCTCGCTCAGCGTCGGCGTCGGCGGCAAGGGTGCTACTGGCGGTGCAGGTGGAACAGTCAGTGTGGGGACTTTTACTCCTAATGGATCCCTGTCCAGCACCGGGTTTAACGGCAGCATTTTGACCACGGGTGAGCGATCTACCGGATTTCTTGCCCAGAGTGTCGGTGGTGGTGGCGGCAATGGTGGCCTGGCCGTGTCGGTTGCAGCCAGTGGCTCGAAATTTGCCAGCGGTTCGGTTGGCATCGGTATCGGCGGCAGTGGTGACGGTGGTGGTGCCGGCGGCCAGGTTTCTGTCGGTATTCAGGGGAACATCACAACAGAGAAGATTAATTCCACTGGTCTGCTGGCTCAATCGGTCGGCGGCGGTGGTGGTAATGGCGGCGGCACAATCGCGGCTTCGCTTTCCGGGGCGGTCGGTGCTGCTGGTGCCGTTTCAGTTGGTGTAGGTGGTTCTGCAGGTACAGGTAGCTCCGGAGGCAAGGTCACAGTGGCTACGCGTTCCGGCAAGATTACAACAAAAGGTGATAATTCCACCGGGATTACCGTGCAATCAGTCGGTGGCGGCGGTGGCAATGGTGGTTACTCGATTTCCGCCAGTCTGGCCGGCGCCGGAAAGGCAGCTGGTTCGGTCAATGTTGGAATCGGCGGCAAGGCTGGTGGTGGCGGCGATGGTGGCACAGTCTCTGCTGACCTGCAGTCGGATGTGACCACATCCAGTGTGCTCATTCCCGAAGCAGTTGATCCGATTACAGGCGAGATTATTCCTGAACATTATGGACTAAACGCTGCGGGCATAGTTGTGCAATCTGTCGGTGGCGGTGGCGGTAATGGCGGCTACACGGTTTCGGCCGGGCTCACGGGGGCTGGTGGTGGTGCTGGTGTCGTTTCCGTTGGACTGGGCGGTTCAGGTGGTGTGGGTGGAGATGGCGGTACTGTTACTTCTTCCTCCAGTGGAACAATCCTGACGCAAGGTGATAGCTCGACCGGTTTTCTCACGCAATCAGTCGGTGGTGGCGGCGGTAACGGTGGTTTCAATGTCTCGGCTGGAATCTCGGGTGCCGGTAAAGGCAGTGCCGGCATAGCAGTTGGTCTGGGTGGTAAAGGCGGTCCCGGTGGTCTCGGCGGTAACGTAAATGCTACCTCGTCAGGTGGGATCACTGCCACGGGTGACCACTCTTCAGCCTTTATCGCGCAATCAATTGGTGGTAGTGGCGGAAATGGTGGTTTTAACGTGTCGGGTACATTGTCCGGCGCCGGTACAGCCAGTGGCTCTGTCAATGTCGGTCTCGGAGGGACTGCAGGTGCAGGCAGTGATGCAGGTAATGTTACCGCGTTGAGCAGTGGCATCATTTCAACCGCAGGTGATGAGTCCTTTGGTGTTCTTGCGCAATCGGTCGGCGGCGGTGGTGGCAGTGGCGGTTTTAACGTATCTGCCGGTGCATCCGCTGCGGCCAAAGGCAGTGGCACCATTTCAGTTGGCCTGGGTGGTAACGGTGGTGGCGGTGGTGATGCCGGTACGGTTAACCTGACTGTAAATGAAACGGTTTCAACAACAGGTAACAGATCGGGTGCTGTAGTTGCTCAGTCCATCGGTGGCGGTGGTGGTAGTGGCGGCTTTAATGTATCAGTAGCAGCCGGGGGTGCCGGTAAAGGAAGTGGTACCGTGGGAGTTGGTCTGGGTGGCTCCGGTGCAGGCGGTGGCGATGGAGGTGCTGTTTCACTGGCGACTACAGCAGATATCTCTACTGCGGGTATCTCCTCTAACGGTATCCTGGCTCAATCGGTTGGTGGCGGTGGTGGTAATGGTGGCTTTAATGTCGCGATATCGGGTTCTGGTGCCGGAACAGCCAGTGGTGCTGTTAGTGTCGGTCTGGGTGGCTCCGGTGCAGGCGGTGGTAATGCCTCAACAGTCAACCTGATAACAAATAATGATGTCACCACCTTGCTGGATAATTCTGTTGGCATTGTTGCGCAGTCCATTGGCGGCGGTGGTGGTAATGGCGGTTTTAATGTCAATGTTTCCGGCTCGGGTGCCGGCAAGGGTAGTGCTGCCATAGGCGTTGGCCTGGGCGGTAGTGCCGGCACTGGCGGTTATGGTAGTACGGTGATTTCGAATGTGAGCGGCGACATCACTACGTCGGGCGATAATTCAGGCGGCTTGCTGGTGCAGTCGGTTGGTGGCGGTGGTGGTAATGGAGGGTTTAACGTCAGTGCAGCGATATCCGGTGCGGGTAAGGCCAGCGCCGGTGTGGCAGTCGGGATTGGTGGTTCCGGTGGTGGCGGTGGTGCAGCAGGCGTTATTGATTCAACCCTGGCAGGTGATATTCGTACCAGCGGAAAGGATGCCACTGCAGTAATAGCACAATCCATAGGTGGTGGTGGCGGTAACGGAGGGGTGAGTGTCGCCGGTACTATTTCAGGTGCCAAGAGTGGTAGTGCGGCGGTATCAGTCAGCATTGGCGGTTCCGGTGGTAGTGGCGGTAATGCCAATACGGTCGACAACATTGTTAGCGGTAATATTGTTACAAGCAATACCGGTTCCGGTGGTGTGCTTGCACAGAGTGTTGGTGGTGGTGGCGGTAATGGAGGTATTTCGGTCAGTGGAAGCCTCTCGGTTGCCAGTAGTGGCAGCGGTGCGGTCAGTGTCGGGGTTGGAGGTTCCGGCGGCCTCGGTGGTAATGCCATGCGGGTAACCAATAATGTCAGTGGTACTGTTTTCACAACTGGCGCAGATGCGTTTGGCATTATCGCGCAGAGCCTGGGTGGCGGTGGAGGCAATGGTGGCCTGAATGTATCGGGTACCCTTTCCGCCGCTAAAACAACTGCCGGGGCCATAGGTGTCGGTGTCGGTGGAGCAGGCGGCGGTGGTGGTCTGGCCGCAAACGTGAATAACACCGTTAGCGGTTACGTGCAGACAACGGGCGATAATGCAACGGGTATTCTGGCGCAATCACTGGGTGGTGGCGGCGGTAATGGCGGCCTGAATGTCAGTGGTGTCATCACGGGATCGAAAACCCGTAGTGGAGGTCTTTCGGTCGGTGTTGGTGGATTTGGCGGTAATGGCGGAAGCGCCGGTGATGTGACGAATACATTAACCGGCGGCACGATGACTACCGGTAACAATGCATCAGCGGTAATTGCGCAATCGCTTGGTGGTGGTGGTGGCAATGGTGGTCTCAATGTCAGTGCAGCAGTTAATTTAACCAAGGAAAATGGTGGCACGCTCGGTGTCGGTGTCGGTGGTTTTGGTGGTAACGGCGGTGATGCAGGAAATGTTTCCAGTACAATTACGACGACGAGTACCTATAACCAGATTGGCACTACAGGTGATGACTCGCCGGCCGTGATTGCGCAGTCCATTGGTGGTGGTGGCGGTAATGGAGGTCTGAATGTAACCGGAGCGCTCAATGCAACCGGTAAAAACGGTGCCGCGATTGGTATCGGTGTCGGTGGCTTCGGCGGTGGCGCCGGTAATGCAGGCAATGTCAGCCTGGGTGTAAGCGGGCCTGTTGTCACCATGGGTAACAGTTCACATGGCCTGGTTGCACAATCCATCGGTGGTGGTGGCGGTAATGGTGCTACCAATGTTACGGGTTTGCTTGCGATTAATACAACGGGCAAGGATGCCTCATTTACTTCTGCCGTGGCATCCATCGGTGTGGGAGGTTTTGGTGGTGGTGGCGGTACGGCTGGTAATGTCGATTTGACCTACACCGGAACCATTGACGCAACACCAACAGATACAACAGGTGAAGGTTCTCACGGTATCCTTGCGCAATCGCTTGGTGGAGGCGGCGGCAATGGTGGTGTCAATGTCAGTGCAGGTATTTCCTTTGCGACAGCTAAAAGTGATGACCGTGCACTTTTGATTGGTGTTGGAGGTTTTGGCGGCACAGGCGGTAGTGCCGGTGCGGTGGATGTAACCGTCACTGGTGGTGAAAGCATATCTGCCTATGGTACCGGCATGTCAGCCATCATGGCGCAAAGCAGCGGTGGTGGTGGCGGTAACGGCGGCATTAATGTTAGTGGTGGTATTGTTACTGATTCACCATTGATTGTCGGTTTTGGTGGACTGGGTGGTAATGGTGGCATTGGTGATAATGTCACCGTCAATGCAACAACAGATGTCTTTGCAGCGAGTTCAGGAACAACAAGTTTGAATTCTGCAGGCATTCTGGCGCAAAGTCTCGGTGGAGGTGGCGGTAATGGTGGGATCAATGTCAGTGGAGGTCTTTCACTTGCCAAGGAAAAGGACGTGCCTTCAATCACGGTCGGTATTGGTGGTTTTGGTGGTGCCGGTGCCATCAGTGGTGATTCGACAGTTATTCATACGGGGAATTCGGTTACTTCGGGTGCCTGGGTGCATGGCATCATGGCGCAAAGTATTGCCGGTGGTGGTGGTAACGGTGCGCTGAATGTGAGTGGCCAGCTCAACTTTGATGATTCAAATAATTCCGGTGGCAAAACGGACTTGAGTATTGTGGCCGGTATTGGTGGTAACGGTGGCCTGGGTGCGGATGCCGGCAATGTGTCGGTATCATCGACCGGTACTATTACAACCAGTGGTGACCATGCACGCGGTATTTTTGCACAGTCTATCGGTGGTGGTGGCGGTACGGGTGGCATGAACGTAACGGGTGTTTTTGCCAAAAACAGTTCTCCTGTCAGTATCGGTGTTGGTGGTACTGGTTCCGGTGGTGGTCATGCCGGCTCGGTTAGTGTGACACGCGGTAGTATTGGTAACAGTGCCGGCAAGATTACAACCGATGGTATGGGCGCAACGGGTATAGAGGCTTCCAGCATCGGTGGTGGTGGTGGCGTTGCCGGTATGAATTTCATTGTCGGTATCAGTCTCGCAACCGATAGCGGTGATGGCACGGGAACCGGCGGTAGCAAGCCACGCAAGCATCCGATGCATACGGGTGTCGATGACAGCGTTTTTACCAATTTCGATGCGGTGCTCGATCAGCTGGAAGGTAAAGCGCCTGTGGATGATCAGGATGGAAAGGATGCGAATAAGGAGTCTCCATTTGCTGCACAAATCGCCATTGGTGGTTCCGGGGGTGATGCGGGTCATGGTGGTGCAGCCAGAGTGGATAATGTGGGTGATGTCGAGACCAAAAAGAATAACAGTCACGGTATCATGGCGCAGTCTATCGGTGGTGGAGGTGGTAATGCCAACTTTAATATGGCATATACCTATCAGGGTAAAAGTGATAAAGGCATGGGTTATAATTTCGCGCTCGGTGGTGGGCCGGGCGATGCTGGTAACGGTAATACTGCCGATGTCACGCATGATGGTAATGTAGAAACATTTGGCAATAATTCCTACGGTATCCTGTCGCAATCCATTGGTGGCGGTGGCGGTAATGTTGCAGCAGAATTCCTTAATCGTATTGATCCAGATTACATGAAATTGGATACAGGTGGCAAGGTTGGTATAACACTGGGACGTCGTGGTGGTACGGGTGGTTCCGGTGGCGATGTAACACTGGCATCGAAAGGCACGGTGATGACGCATGGTAACAATGCGTTTGGTTTACTTGCGCAGTCAGTTGGTAATGGGGGCGGTAACAGCTCCAGCACATCGGTGGAACTGGAAATTCCCAAAGAAGATGATAGTAGACCAGAGCGTGCGGGCAGTGTTTCTATTGGTCTGGAAGGCGGCGTCGGTGGTGTAGCGGGTGACGTTATACTGACCGCCCAAGGCTGGGTTAGTACCGATGGTACCAATTCACACGCTATTTTTGCCCAGTCTGTAGGTGGCGGCGGTGGTAATGGTGGCGATGCATCAGGTGATGCCTCTACAATGTCGATTTCCATTGGTGGTACGGGTGGACAGGGTGGTGTTGGTGGCATAGTCAACGTTACCAGCAGTGCGGATGTACGAACCAGCAATACCGATTCGGTTGGTATTCTGGCTCAATCTATCGGTGGTGGTGGCGGTACAGGCGGTGCAGTTAAATCCGAAGGTATCAAAGGTGATGGTGCACAGATCTCGGTGGGTGGGTCTGGTGGTGTTGGCATGGCCGCGAGTGCAGTAACGGTTACTAACAGTGGCGTTGTGATTACCGATGGTTCAAATTCACATGGTGTGCTTGCGCAGAGCCTGGGTGGCGGCGGCGGTAATGCAGGCATGGTTACGAATAAAATTACTAATGAGGATGAGAGTAAAGCCACGCAACTGTCAGTCTCCCTGGGTGGTAATGGTGGTGCAGGTGCCGTCTCTGATGATGTGACTGCGACCAACACAGGTGGTATAGGTACCAATAAACAAAACTCGATTGGTATCTTTGCCCAGTCAATAGGCGGTGGTGGTGGTAATGCGAACACGGTATTGACCGGTACTTTATCGGACAAAGGTGCGGGGAACAATATTTCCGTAGGCATTGGTGGTTCCGGTGGAACCGGAGCAGCGGCAGGTAATGTCACAGTTTCCAATCTGCGCGGTACGGCTGCAGATTCAGGCCAGATCACTACGCTGGGTAATTATTCGCACGGTATCATGGCCATGAGTGTGGGTGGTGGTGGCGGTAATGCAAGTAAAACAATTACATCAAACCAGTCTTCTGGCCTGGCTACATCCTCTACCTTTTCTTCGGCTGTGAGTATTGGTGGTTCGGGTGGAACGGGAGGAACTGGCGGTAATGTTAATGTGATCAATTCAGGAGGTATTACCACCCATGGTGACAAGGCCCATGGTGTCGTTGCTCAATCTGTCGGTGGTGGTGGTGGCAGTGGTGGCATGAGTATTAGCGGAGACCTGTCACAGGATGCAACTGCTGCACAAAGTGTCGGCAGTATGTACTTTGTTGGTGGCGCTGGTGGCAGTGGTAATACCTCAGGCGATGTTACTGTCAATAATAGCGGAACCATCGAAATCTTTGGCGACAAGTCTTACGGTATCTATGCGCAGTCTGTTGGTGGTGGCGGAGGTGATGGCGGTTTTTCATCCACACTGTCACGTAACTTGCTGACCAATGTAAAAACGGCACTAAAACCTTCACTGACCAATATCGCTATCGGTGGCAGTGGTGGTAGTGGTGCCGACAGCGGTGATGTGA
>Ga0316207_10001999_pt1 | contig 22405 bp, 23 predicted proteins | sample 6weekpyrite_MG_FD_204943 | JGI IMG/M metagenome (GOLD analysis project Ga0316207, IMG submission 204943) | Microbial mat bacterial communities from mineral coupon in-situ incubated in ocean water Damariscotta River, Maine, United States -... | ecosystem: Environmental > Aquatic > Marine >...
TCGGCTAACTCATCACTAAAGGCAATTAAAGGTATTTTTTGTTCGCGAACATCGTCAACACTTTGTGGGTTCGCAGCAAGAATATTTCTTTGGCTGTTTTCTATCAGATCTACCACCATGTGGCTAATCATGCGACGAATGATTTCGTGCGTGAGGATACGCTGGTTCTGATCCGGGTATTTTTTAATGACCTTGTCGTATTGCTGACGGAATAGAGCGTCTTCCATCATCTCATCAAAGCTCAATAAACCATAACGTAAGCCGTCATCAATGTCGTGATTGCTGTAGGCGATTTCATCGGCAAGATTGGTTAATTGTGCCTCGAGTGAAGGTTGCTGGTTTTTTAAAAAACGCTCACCCACATCACCGAGTTTTTTAGCGTTTTTAACCGAACAATGTTTAAGAATGCCTTCGCGTGCTTCAAAGGTTAAATTGATGCCTTTGAAATCGGCGTAACGTTCTTCAAGGCCATCGACAATGCGTAATGATTGCAAGTTGTGTTCAAAACCGCCGTAGTCTTTCATGCATTGGTTTAATGCGGTTTGGCCGGCATGACCAAAAGGTGTGTGGCCGAGGTCATGAGAAAGTGCAATCGCTTCGGTTAAGTCTTCATTGAGTTGTAGTTCGCGCGCGATTGAGCGACCAATTTGTGCCACTTCAAGTGAATGTGTTAGTCGTGTTCGAAACAGATCGCCTTCGTGGTTAACAAATACCTGGGTTTTGTATTCCAGCCGGCGAAATGCTGCGCTATGGATGATGCGATCGCGATCGCGTTGATATAGAGTGCGGTGGCTGGGTTTTTTCTCATCATGTAACTGGCCACGGCTGCTGTCATCGCTGCAGGCATAGGCGGCAAGTTGTAGATGAGAGTGTTTGTCCATATTAGTTTACGTTTAGCAATAACTACAGTGTATGCAATCTATTAACTGGCTGTCGTCGTATTCATCAGTGATATATGCATCGCCAATCGCGTTTAATAATATCATCCGGATTTTTCCATCCTGAACCTTTTTATCAACCGACATTAACTTTTTAAAACCTTTGGCAGTGAGTGCTTCCGGTGCATGTACTGGAAGTTTTGCAGTTTCAATCAGGTGGCGGATTTCACAGACATCGTCTTCTGAAATATTGCCAAGTTTGGCCGATAAAATCGCGGCCATGACCATACCGGTTGCCACAGCTTCACCGTGCAGCCATTCGCCGTAACCCATGCCGGTTTCAATCGCGTGACCGAAAGTATGACCAAGGTTGAGCAGGGCGCGCTGACCGCTCTCTTTTTCATCGGCAGATACGACATCGGCCTTGTTCTGGCACGAACGCTCAATTGCATAAGCCAGTGACGCAGGGTCACGTTTTAACAGTGCATGCATGTGATCCTTAAGCCAGCCGTGGAATTCGGTGTCGCGGATTAAGCCATATTTAATCACTTCTGCTATACCAGAGCTAAGCTGGCGATCATCTAGAGTATTTAATGTGTTGGTGTCTGCGATTACAGCGCGGGGCTGGTAAAAAGCGCCAATCATATTTTTACCCAGCTTGTGATTGACCGCGGTTTTTCCACCCACCGATGAATCAACCTGTGAAAGCAGTGTGGTTGGAATCTGGATCAGGTTAACGCCACGCTGGTATGTCGCTGCGGCAAAGCCGGTGATATCACCAATCACACCGCCACCAAGAGCGATCAATGTGGTGTTGCGATCAAACTGATTTGACAGTAAGGCATCGTAAATGGTGTTGAGCACTTCGAGGTTTTTGAATTTTTCACCATCGGGCAGAATAACCACTTCGTGTTTAATATCGCCGAGATGCTGTTTAACACTGTCGAGATACAGTGGGGCAACAGTTTCATTGGTTACTATCAGTGCGCTATTGCCAGGAATGTGCTGGGTCAGCAGGTCGGCCTGGTCGAGCAGGTTGGTGCCAATGTAGATAGGGTAGCTACGGTCACCCAGGTCAACGTTAAGTGTGATCATATCTGTGTCGCTTGTTGGTAAATCAATTAAAAGTGCTCGTCATTATAAACGCAAAGCCAAATTTTCGGTCGACTTTTAGCTCAGCAGCGTCTGTTTTTTCTGGAATTCGAGGATCTGGTTAATAATTGCCTGTACCGAGTGTTTGCCAGTGTCGATAATGACATCGGCCGTCTGTTGATAGAGAGGATCTCGTTGTTGCATAATTTCGCGCAATTTCTGCTCTGGGTTGGGACCTTGCAGAAGAGGGCGATTGCGATCCTTACGGGTTCGACGTAGCAGGTGCTTGATATCGGCCTGTAGGTAAATCACCAGCCCTCGATTGATAAGATTTTTACGGTTTTCTTCACGAATCACCGCGCCACCACCGGTTGCCAGCACAATGTTTTTTTGTTGAGTCAGTTGATCGATGATATCGGCTTCACGACGACGAAAGCCTTCTTCACCTTCTTTTTCAAAAATCAGAGGAATATCGACGCCGGTATGATTTTCAATTTCATGATCGCTATCGATAAAGGTCAGGTTAAGTTTTTGTGCCAGTTGTCGGCCGACCGTGGTTTTACCCGCACCCATCGGACCGATAAGGAAGATATTGGTTGTTTTCATGCTCTCATAATAATATTCATTTAAGTTGCATTATAGCCAGAAACGAAAACAGCCACCAAGTGGTGGCTGTTAATAATTATATTAAACGATTTCGAAGTTTAATTTTTATCGGAATTAAGGATCTTTAGTTAAATCAATGTAACTGTAATCCCAAATTATTATTGATGTATTTGCAGAACAGTTATCAGCTACACAACTCGAGCCGCTGTATTGTCCATCACGAACGTCATGGCCAACTGTATCAGCTGGCCAGCCTGTGCCATTAATAATTCGATCAATATTACCAGTGTCGTCTACATGGCCATTTGTAAGGTATGGAGTTGTATTGGCGGGTAATACTTGAGTAGCGTCTATCGCAGCTCCAGCTCCGTCGTCAAATGTACCGTTGTTGATATCGACATTATCTAGGTCTGCAATATCCCATGTCTCATCACTAGCTCCTCTCTCAAAATATGGTTCATCTAAATCAACAAAGGGCTCACCAGTATCAAACAGGCCATTGCTGTTCGTATCTGTAAATGATTCTTCACCTGTTGTATAGGCTACGACAGTTACCGCAAAATTTTCTGCAAAGTAAGTGGTGGGCTCACTAGCGGTGCTGGGTATTGTAGTTACAGGGTATCTGTAATCTATTGGTACATTAGATTCATTAGCAGTAGTAAAAGTGACACTGCATTCACCAGTAGAATCTGTTACACATGAGTTTGACGATAATAGACCCCAGTTCACTCTTATTTGTACTGGGGCGTTTGCAACTACACCGCCATTTCGGTCAGCGGCTGTGACAATAATATTTGTCGATTGTTCTGTAAACACGCCTTCGGCTGGATCGTAATAATCGATTGTTGATTTTGCGAAAGAGACAAAAAAGTTTCGATGTGAAATTATACCTGTAACGCTTTCTTCAGTGTCTCCGTCACTTCCTGTTCCGAAAGCAGGTTCATCTCCACTGCCACAAGAAAATTGAGAGAGGGATAATGCTAATATTGTCGGTATTAATATTTTTTTCATACTTCGCTCCTGTTTGCCTTTAGCAAGCAAACAAATGCTGCTTCAATTGTTCTGTTTTTAAAGTACATATTGCAATCATCTACATAACTCAGCTTTAGAGTTCTAAAGTATCTTTAAGAACTTTAGGTGTTACAAAGATTAATAGCTCATTTTTTTCTTTTGATTCAAGTGTATGTCTGAATAATCCGCCGATAAGCGGTAAGTCACCGAGGAAAGGTACCTTGTCTTCTTCGTTACGAATAATCGATTCGTAAATACCGCCGAGAACAATTGTTTCGCCATTGTTGACCAGAACCTGTGTGTTTACTTCCTGAGTATCAATGCTAGGTATGTTGGCGAAGACATCACCGACAGCATCTTTGTTGATTTGCAAGTCAAGTATTATGCGATCATCAGGTGTAATTTGAGGAGTTACTTTGATCGCTAAAACGGCTTTTTTGAACGAAACTTGAGTAGCACCACTGGATGTTGCAGACAGATACGGAATTTCTACGCCTTGCTCGATAAAGGCTTCTTTTCTATCAGCAGTAATAATACGGGGGCTTGAAATAATTTCGCCTTCATTTTCTTCATGTAGTGCTGAGAGTTCCAGGTCTACCAGACTATTTTCACCCAGTATTGCTAGAGAGAAAGCACCGGTAGGATTCAACACTGGCATATTTACATTTAAGCGATCAGGATAACTGCCAATACCAACAGGGGTAATTGGGTTTCCATTTGCGAGGTTAGATATTGCGCTAGTCGCGGATGTATCTGTGCCCTGAATGCTACCTGAAGTTGTTGTTAGGTCGGTGCCACTGGCGTCAACTGTAGTACTACCAAAGCGAGTACCAAATTCTTGTTTGAAGTCTTCATTTGCGATTACGATACGTGATTCAACCAGAACCTGTTTTACGGGAATATCCAGGCGCGTAATAACACGACGGATTTCTGTAATAGAGGCCTCGGTATCTTTTACCATAATGGAATTTGTGCGTTCATCGATGAGCACATAACCGCGTGGTGTTAACAGGCTCTGCTCATCCTTAAACAGTTTTTCCATTTCTACCACTTTAGCAAAGTTGATAGTGAAGAAAGCTGACTGAAGTGGTGCTAATTCGGTTACGGCTTGCTGTGCTTCGAGGTCAATTTTTTCCTGCGCGGCTATTTCCTCGCTGGGTGCAATCAGCATAACTGTGCCGGACTCGCGTTTTGCCAGACCTTTAGATTTAAGAATAATATCCAGCGCCTGATCCCAGGGAACATTTTTCAGTCGCAGTGTTAAGTTGCCTGTAACCGTGTCACTAACGACTACGTTGAGGTTAGTGAAATCAGCAATTAACTGCAGAACGGCTCGGATTGGAATGTCCTGGAAGTTTAGTGATAGACGTTCGCCGACATAACCAAATTTGTCTCTTTTCTTCTCTTCCAGTTCTTCTTTAGAAATTTTCTTCAGCTCAATAGTAACGATATTGTCTGATTGGTAAACCAGGTGTTCATAGTCATTATTAACAGGTTCGATTTCAACGCGAGTTGCACCGTCCTGTTCAAAACTGTCAATTGTTTTCGCTGGTGTTGCAAAATCCAGTACATCTAAACGCTGACGTAATGAGTCAGGTAATTTCGAATTAGGGAAGTTGATGACAATTTTGCCAAATTCTTCGTTGATATCCATTGGCAGATTAGAGTGGCTTAAGCTAACAATGACGCGGCCTTCACCATTTTCGCCGCGACGGAAATCAATTTTACGTATACCACGACCCGTTTCTGTCAGGCGTTGTGTGTCCTCAATCGTGCTGCTGCCGGCTGCGCCGTCTTCGCTGCTAGCAAAAGAGGAATCTGTTGAGCCCTGAGTTTCGAGAGTGATATAAACCTGACTGCCATCAGTTTGCACCTGGTAAGGTACAATTTCTGTCAGATTAAGAATGACGCGAGTTCTGTTCTTTGCGGTAATGGCTGTCACTGATTGCGCAATGCCGACACCAATAGGTTCAGAACGTTTTGGTAGTTTGCTGATTGTGTTTGCAAAATCAAACGCGATGCGAGCAGGGTTGTCGATAGTAAAGCTTAGCGGGGTTTGTACTTCTCGATCCATGCCGAGGATAATCTGTACCCGGTTGCCTGGTAATGTTGCGTAACGAACGGATTCAATCGCAGAAAGTGCGGCAGCGCTTGCTGGCTTTAGTGCCAGGAATCCAAGCAATAACAGCAAGCAAAGGAATGTGTTTATAAATAGAGATGTTGGTTTTTTGTTTATGAATGCACTATTCATAATTAACTCCTGAAATTAGTCGTTGCCCATTATTCGTTGCCTAGGGCAAGCGATGCTTTTCGTTCGATGTAACCACCGAGTCCATCGGCGACTATTTCTAAAAATTCAATTGAGTTCTCAGTGATAAGAACAATCTGACCTTCGTTTTGACCGGCGTAATTTCCGGGTAAAACTCGGTGTACGACATTACTGGGGTCTTTAATTAGCCCCCATTTAATATTGTTTTGTTCAAGAATGCCGACCATGCGTAGTGTATCCAATGGGAAGGCTTCGAGTTGTTCTTTGGGGCGTGTTTTATTCGGCTTGAGCGAGTTCTTGCCTTCTGCCTCATCAATGGATGTTTCAACTTCCTGCTGGAATGGATCTCTTAGTTCAGAAGCAGAATAAACAAAGTTTTTATAAGGTTTAAACTGTGGAATAGGCTTAACAGCGCCCTGGTGTTTTGACTTAACCGATTCAATAAATGCTGTTAAGTCATCATTATTCTTTGCGCAACCAGCCAGAAGAACAGGCAAACTGATAGCTAAGGCACGGATAAATAATCTGGAAGAATTATAAGAATGAATCATAGTACTTGACCTGTTGATTCTTCAAGATACTGATATGTAACAACGGTTAAGTCCATTATCATTTTTACAGACGTCTTATCTTCGGGCGTAATTTTTATATCTTGCAGGGTTACAATTCGAGGTAATGCTGCAACACCGCTGACAAAGTTTGCAAACTGATGATAACGACCGCTTACTTTTAATTTAATAGGGTATTCAGAATAGAATTCTTTTGAAATCAGCTGATCAGGTTTGAAGTGTTCAATTTCTAGTCCAGCTGCGATACCCGTTTGGGAAATATCAGTGAGTAAAGATTCAATTTCTGTTTTATCGGGCAATTGTCTCAGTAATGTACCAAAAGATTTGCGCATATCATCGAGTTGCTGTGTATATGCTTCGAGGTTAACGGCCGTCGCCTGTTTTTCATCGTAAGTTTTACGTAGGGTTAATTCTTCTTTAGCCATACGTTCGAGTTTTTTGTTTAAATCGGTGATTTTTAAGAAGTAACCAGCAGTTAATACACCGATAAAAATGGCAACAAGCGCAATAATTTTTACTGGCTTTGGTGCTGAGCCTATATTTTTCAGGTCATTAGCATCAAGGTTGTTGATTTTTTCAATAATTTCATTGATGTCAATTTCATTCAGGTCAGAAAATTTCATGATTGACCTCCTGCCTGTTCTTTTTGGTCAGGAGCAGATTGTTTGACGTTCAAAACAAATTCTGCGTTTCTGAATGATTTTTTCTTGGTTTCGATATATTCAAGTCGTGGATTAGACATCCACTCTGAAGCATCAATGTTTCTCATATAGGCAGAAACACGGCCATTAGATTCGGCAAGGCCTTTAATGGTTAAGTTATCACCGGTCTGCTTTAAAGACATCAATGTGATTCCATCGGGAACCGTACGTACAATTTCATCAAAAATGTGCACAATCTGTGGGCGCTTTTGCTGAAGTGACTGGATGATATCCATCCTCGCTAGCAGTTTGCCTTTTGTTGTTTCCAGATCCTCAATTTCTTTGAGTTCGGTATCCAGTTTAGATATTTCGGTATTTAAAATGCTGTTACGTCGCTGCTGATTTTTTAACTGACCGTTGATTTGAGAATAAACAAGTGCGAATACAGCAAGCGCAAAAATAGCGGTAATGATAGCGCTTTGGCTAAATTGTTTGGTTTGTTCTGCACGAAGCTCTTCGCGCCAGGGCAGAAGATTAATATGGGCCATCGTCAAAACTCCTTAATGCCAGACCGCAAGCAATCATCATCGATGGTGCGTCGTTGCTTAATGTTGTCGGGTTGACTTTGTTTGCCAGGCTCATGTTCGAGAATGGGTTGGCAATAATAGTTTTTACACCCAGTTGTTCTTCGATATGTTCATCGATACCGGCAATTGAAGCACAACCACCAGCCAGAACTATAATATCAACGTTATCGTGATGGCCTGCGGTATAGAAGAACTGCAGGAATCGACTGACCTGCTGGGCCATGGTTTCTTTAAATGGCTCAAGCACTTCCGGAATATAATTATCTGGCAGTCCACCTTCTTTTTTCAGTCGGCCGGCTTCTTCATAAGACAGAGCATAGCGACGCATGATTTCTTCAGTTAGCTGTTTGCCACCAAAGGCCTGTTCACGGGTATATATTAAGGTGTTGTTAATAATGACGTTGAGACTGGTCATTGTGGCGCCGATATCAATGACCGCGATAATACTGTCACTGGTAATTTCAGGAATCTTTTCAACCACCATTGGGGTGCAGGTTTCGATGGTATAAGCCTCAACATCAACAATCTTCGCTGTCAGGTTGGCCATATCGAGTGAAGCAGTACGAATCTCAACATTTTCACTTCGTGAAGCAGCCAGCAAGATATCGTTCAAATCAGGGGCTTTTTCAGACGGGCCGATAACCTGAAAATCGAGGTTGATTTCATCAAGGGGATAAGGAATATACTGATCGGCTTCAAGCTCTATCTGCTCTTCCAGTTCCTTATCACTCAAAGAACCGGGCATCTGGATGGACTTTGTGATGACGGCAGAGCCGGCAACAGCAACCGCGGCAAGCTTTGCTTTGGTGTTGGTGCGTTTAATGGCTTTTTTAATAGCCTCGGCAACGGCTTCAGGGTCCTGAATGTTTTTTTCAACAACAGCATCCGCTGGCAAAGGCTCTACAGCCTGTGCTTCAACCTTATATTGATCGCCATTTTTGCTCAATTCCAGCAGTTTGATCGACGTTGAACTGATGTCGATTCCCAATAACGCTGGCTTTTTGCGTTTAAAAGAAAACACAATCCATCCCCTGTCCTAAGTTTATGTTATATCACTAACATGAGAATTTGGTTTAAATAGTAGCTGCAAGTTAAGAAAAATACTAGCCAAAATTCAAATTAATATCGCCTAAACCGGTCTAAGGCACTATAATTTTGCAATATTTCGTTAATTTTTGGATCAAAACGAGCTTTATGCGTCGCTCTATTAAGTATTTAAAACTAGGTTTAATCGCCATTTCAATCGGTATCACGCTGGGTTTGCTATCAGTTTTGGGTACATATTTGTTAATTGCACCATCTTTGCCTTCAATTGAGGGTTTAAGTGATGTCAAATTGCAGGTGCCTTTAAGGATATATAGTAGAGATGGGCAATTATTGGGCGAGTTTGGTGAGAAGCGACGTTCCCCGAAGCGGCTCGAAGAAATCCCCTTGCAGCTGCGTCAAGCCTTTCTGTCGGCAGAAGATGACCGTTTTTATGAGCATCCGGGTATTGATTACCAGGGCATATTGCGTGCTGTAGCGCAACTGGTTAAGACTGGTAAGCGTGGGCAGGGTGGTAGTACGATTACCATGCAGCTGGCACGTAACTTCTATTTAAGTCCTGAAAAAACCTATGTTCGAAAGATCAAAGAACTATTTTTATCACTTAAAATTGAAAGTGAGCTAGAAAAAGACAAAATTCTTGAGCTTTACCTCAATAAAATCTATCTTGGCAACCGCGCATACGGCGTCGCTGCAGCTGCCCAAGTTTATTATGGTAAGCAGTTAGCTGATCTAGACCTGGCCCAGATCGCGATGATCGCGGGCTTACCGAAGGCACCATCACGTTATAACCCGATTATAAATCCTGAACGCGCGACGATTCGGCGCAATTACGTGCTTAAACGCATGGTCACGTTAGGTTTCATCTCGGATGCTGATATGCGCTGGGCCAAAGTACAGCCAGTGACAGCTGGTCTGCATCAGTCGCCGATCGATGTAAGTGCACCTTATGTTGCAGAAATGGTCAGGGCCGAGCTGGTTGGTCAATATGGTGATGATGCTTATACAAAGGGCCTCAAAGTCATTACCAGCGTCGATAGTCGGATACAGACGGCAGCAAACAACGCACTGGTTAAATCACTGCTGGATTATGATCAGCGCCATGGCTACCGCGGCATCGAAGGTCATTTTGAGATAGAACTCAAGCCAGAAGACGAACTGGTGGAAGAAGAAGCTAATATTCAGCAGGATGAGTCATTAAATGGTGCTATCAAACGCTTGCCAGAAACTGAAGGCGTTGAAGATGTTGCAAAGCCTGAGCAAAGCGCCGAGCAGGTAGAAAATATCGAGGAACAGACTGAAGAACAGCAGCCGGAAACCCAGCTTTGGGAACAGGCTTATATGCAGGGGCAGTCGCAGCAATGGGATGGCTGGCTAAAATCTTTCGTTCCTGAAAACGGCCTGCTACCTGCCCTGGTGCTGGAAATTGACGAGAAAACGGCCAAAGTATACCTGCGAGGCGACCGCATTATTGCGCTAGGCTGGGAAGGTATTGAATGGGCGCGTCCTTATATTGATGTTAATAAACAGGGCGTTGCACCGACCAAAGTTGAAGATGTGTTTAAACCGGGCGATGTGATTCGTATTCGTCGCGATAAAGAAGGTCACTGGCGACTGGCACAGGTACCTGAAGTTGAAGGCTCTTTACTGGCAATGAACCCCAATGATGGTGCTATTAGAGCATTAATTGGTGGCTTTAACTTCCGTCGCAGTAGTTTTAACCGTGTTTTACAGGCGAAACGACAGGCTGGGTCATCGTTTAAACCGTTCATTTACTCAGCTGCGCTGGATAAAGATTACACTGCTGCTTCGATCATTAATGACGCACCGGTGGTGTTTCATGATTCGGCGCTAGAAGGCATGTGGAAACCGGAAAACTACAGTGGAAAGTTTTATGGTCCAACTCGTTTGCGCAAGGCCTTGATGAAGTCTCGGAACCTGGTATCGATTCGTATCTTGCGTTCGATTGGTGTGGGTTATGCCACGCGCTTTGCTGAGAAGTTTGGCTTTAATCGTAAAACCCTGCGCAAAGACTTGTCACTGGCGTTAGGTAGTTGTGAGCTGACACCGCTTGAGCTGGGTACAGGCTACTCGGTGATTGCTAATGGTGGCTATAAAGTCACGCCGCATTTTATTAAGCGCATTGTTGATATTGATAATCAGACCATATTTGAAGCTGACCCTGAAGTCGCGTGCGTAAGTTGCGCACTGGCACAACAAACTTCAGATAACTTTATCTTCAAGCAGACGGAATATGGAGCCAAAACTGATGACGAGTTGCTGGTTGATGATGAGCCTGAAGAAATGGGGCGTTTACCAAAGCAGGCTGAGCAGACGGTTGAGAGCCGAAATATTTACCTGATGAATTCTATTTTGCGTGATGTGGTACAAAAAGGTACTGCACGACGTGCAAGAGTGTTGGGCCGTAAAGATCTGGCCGGAAAAACAGGAACAACGAATGATCAGCGCGATGCCTGGTTTAATGGTTTTACGCCGGATCTGGTCGCAACATCATGGGTTGGTTTTGACCAGGTTAAGCCGCTGGGTGCAAGAGAAACCGGTTCTCGAGCAGCACTGCCGATGTGGATCGAGTTTATGCGAGAAGCATTAAAGGGTGCGAATGAAAAACAGCTGGAGCGTCCTGAAGGCCTGGTAGAAGTTAAGATCAATGCCGACAGTGGTGAGCTTGCTGCACCGGGTGACCCACGAGCGATCTTCGAAACATTCAGGAGTGAGCGTGCACCAAAAGCAGGGCAGGTAACGCCGACACTGCCTGCATCTAATGATGAAATTCCGGAGCAGTTGTTTTAAAAAAATAAAAAAGGATTTTTATGAATTGTTTAAGGTGTATTTCTATATTTATTTTTGCATTGCTTCTTTTAGTAGGCTGCCAATCAAACAGACAGATGGCACCAGTTAAACCAGTCACATCGCTAACAGCCTTTAAGCCGGATTATGAAAAGGCTGAGAAGCACGCGCATGAATTGATAATGAAACTGGATAAACAAATCAATACTGGTTGTCACCAGCGTTCAGTTATCAGAAAACGAACACATTTCAATCGCTATAATCCTGAAAATTATTATGATGGCGCTAGTCGGCGTGATGTCTGGGATATTAAAAGCTGTAATGATGAAGTCTCGTACATTGTTAACTATGAAACCCGTTTTAAACTACCTAATAGTTTGAATACATCAGTTCGAATTAAGCCATTATCAGGTTCTATCCCTGAGCATGCATATGTAATGAATCTCGCAGAGAGAAACGAATGTGAGATTACCGCCGAATTAAAAAAATATAAAAAAAGAAATTCAAACAGCAGGATCTATCACGTGCCTTGTCGGGGCTCAATAATGAAATTTGAATGCACTAAAGGTCGGTGCTGGCGACTATAGAATAATATTTATTGCTGTTTATTATAAAATTACAGAAAAGTCGTTAGAAACGTTCATTATGAGACAGTTTAAACAACTGGTCGGATTTAAAAATTAACTACCGCATTGCTTGATGTGGGTCATGGTCTGTTGTCATTTGAAAGAACATACTGAAGCTAAGTGGTGTGTAACAAATGGTGAATATCATGATTTTTCTTAAGCGGTTTTGTATTGTTGTTTTTATGATCTTCGCAGGTTTGTCTGTGGCAAACGCTGAATCCTATTTTGGCCTAAATATCGGCAAGGCCAGCATTGATAATTATGAAGATGCGAACAGCGGTTTTATTTATTATGGTTATGCTCAGCCGAACTGGGCAGTTGAAGCCGGCGTAAATCCTTTAGGTTATTACCGTTTTGAAGGTTTCAACTCGACCATTCAAATTGATGGTTTTGAAATCGACTTACTTGGTAAGTTGCCGGTTAATCAGCGAGTCTCAGCTTACGCTAAACTGGGGTATTTTAGTTACACACTTAAGCCTGAGTTGCTGGGAGTTGAACAGAACGAACTCAGTGGAAATACACTTGTCTATGGTCTCGGCGTAATGATGGATATTGGCCAGACTTTAAACGCCAGAGTAGCGTATGAGATCTATGATGATGTTGAAAGTCTTGAAGCCAGCCGGCTGGTGTTTGGTTTAGCGGCGAAAATTTTCTGATCAAATATTGGTAAATAAAAAATTGGCAGATTAAAAAAGAGACGCATGATGCGTCTCTTTTTTTATTCCTGGTGGTACGGTTTGCTCAGGTCATGCACTGCATTAATAAACGCACCAGCATTTTCCGGGTTGATATGTTGATGAATGCCGTGACCGAGGTTGAATACATGGCCGCTGCCATTGCCGTAACTCTTTAAGATAGTCGCGACTTCTTCACGAATTCTTTCCGGTGAGGAATAAAGAACGCATGGGTCCATATTGCCCTGTAGCGCAACTTTGTCACCAACACGTTTGCGCGCTTCACCAATATCAATGGTCCAGTCTAAACCCAGCGCATCAACGCCAATTGCGGCTTGATCTTCTAACCATTGTGCACCGCCTTTAGTGAACATAATGACAGGTATTTTTTTGCCATTGTTCTCACGGTTAAGTCCTTCAACAATTTGCTGCATGTAGTTGAGCGAAAATTCTTTGTAATCGCGAGTCGTCAGTGAGCCGCCCCAGGTATCAAAAATCATTACTGCCTCAGCGCCGTGTTCAATTTGTGCATTAAGGTAATTGATAATGGTTTTTGCCAGTACGTCGAGAATCTGGTGCATTAATTTGGGCTGGTCATACATCATGCCTTTGACCTTACCGAAATCTTTACTGCTGCCGCCTTCAACCATATAAGTAGCTAGTGTCCACGGGCTGCCGGTGAAACCGATCAGTGGAACGCGACCATCGAGTTCACGGTGAATCATGCTCACGGCGGCCATGACGTAACCGAGCTCTTCGGTCATATCGGGTACCGCAAGGCGGGCTACATCGGCTGCACTCTGGATTGGGCGTTCGAATTTCGGGCCTTCGCCTTCAGAAAAGTACAGTCCCAGTCCCATGGCATCGGGAATAGTTAAAATATCTGAAAATAAAATAGCAGCATCAAGCGGGTAACGGTCCAGCGGCTGGATCGTTACTTCAGTAGCCAGTTCTGGCGTTTTACATAAGGTTAAAAAATCACCGGCATTGGCGCGGGTAGCGCGATATTCTGGCAAATAACGACCGGCCTGGCGCATCATCCAGACGGGGGTCTGGTCGACAGGTTGTTTGAGTAGAGCACGAAGGAAACGGTCGTTTTTTAATTCAGACATTATTATTTACCACTTGTTTTTACTACTGGCGGGATCACTTGAGAGGCCGCATTAAAATCAAACAGCAAGATAGCATGATCTTGGCTATTTTTAATTAGTTTTTATTTATTTTTTATACGATTTTTGGGGGCATATCAGCCAACTGAAAAGTGGCCGCAGAGCGAATGCTGAGTAAACTGGGTAACGATTAGGCGCTTAAAATAGCTTTAATTTTACCGCTAACGGCACCCATGTCGGCACGGCCCTGAAGCTGGGATTTTAATTTCCCCATGACCTTGCCCATATCCTGCATTGAGCTGGCGCCAGTATCTGCAACGGCGGCTTTAACCAGTTCATCGATTTCACCATCGCTCAGTGCTTCTGGCAGGTAATCCTGCAGTACACTGATTTCGTAATTTTCCTGCTCGGCTAATTCTTCGCGACCGGCCTCGGTGTACTGAGTGGCTGAATCACGACGTTGTTTGACCATTTTGTCGAGCACGGCAAGCACTTGCGTGTCGTCGAGTTCCTCACGGGTATCGACTTCAATTTGCTTGATCGCGGCCTGAATCAGGCGAATAACACCAAGGCGCTTTTTATCACCACCTTTCATGGCGGCTTTCATTGCATCGGTGAGATCTTGCTTAAGCGTACTCATAATATGAATTAACCGAAGAACTGTTGCACAGATCGAGAATGATCGGGCGAGCAATTATTAGCGACGACGACCAGCTGGTGCGCGCAGACGTTCTTTTGACAGTTTTTTCAGGTAACGCTTGACGGCAGCGGCAGCTTTACGCTTACGCTCTGCTGTTGGCTTTTCATAAGCTTCGCGACGACGGATCTCTGTCAGGATACCGGCTTTTTCACATGAACGTTTGAAACGACGTAATGCAATGTCAAACGGTTCGTTATCTTTTACTTTAACTGCTGGCATGAATCTCTCACTAGTTCAGTTGTTTAATCGCCCATCAACTTCAAAATGATAAACACGGGCGAGTGAATCGGGGGATTATAAGCGTGCTTTAATGCAAAATCAAAGTACAATATGCTTTTTTAAACATATTTAACCAGATTTAACGAGAAATTAGTCAAAATGTGGGCCAGAAGATGAAAGTACTGGGTATAGAGAGCTCCTGTGATGAGACAGGCATAGCGATTTACGACAGTGAAAAAGGTCTGTTAGCCCATTCGTTGCACAGCCAGGTGGCGCTTCATGCTGAATATGGTGGTGTGGTGCCGGAACTGGCTTCTCGTGATCATGTGCGTTACCTGATTCCACTGCTGGACAAGGCGTTTGCCGAAGCCGGAATTTTAAAATCTGATATTGATGGCGTTGCCTATACCGCCGGTCCTGGTTTGATGGGGGCATTGATGGTTGGCGCGTCAGCAGGGCGTAGCCTGGCTTATGCGTTAAACGTACCGGCTGTGGCCGTGCATCATATGGAAGGGCATCTGCTGGCACCGATGCTGGAAGATAATCCACCTGAATTTCCTTTTATAGCGCTACTGGTTTCCGGTGGCCATACATTATTAGCACGCGTTGATGGTATTGGTGAATATAAAATTCTTGGTGAAAGCCTCGATGATGCCGCCGGAGAAGCGTTTGATAAAACCGCGAAGATGCTCGACCTTGGTTATCCTGGTGGACCAATATTGGCTGCGCTGGCAGAAAAAGGTCTACACGGTGTGCATAAATTTCCTCGGCCAATGGTTGATCGCCCCGGACTTGAATTCAGCTTCAGTGGCTTAAAAACGTTTGCACTGAACACCATGCAAAAATCAGATGGTAGCGAGCAGTCTAAAGCCGATATTGCTTTAGCGTTTGAAGAAGCGGTGGTTGATACCTTAAAAATTAAATCACGTCGTGCTTTACGTGAAACAGGCATTAAACGACTGGTCGTTGCTGGCGGTGTGGGTGCCAATAAACGTTTACGTTCTGAATTGGCCAATATGCTTAAAGAAGAAGGCGGCGAAGTCTATTATCCGCGGATTGAATTTTGTACTGACAACGGTGCAATGATTGCATTGGCAGGAAGTATTCGATTGCAGGCTGGACAACAGGAAGAACTTTCGATTAATGTAAGGGCACGCTGGCCAATGGAACAGTTGTCGGCTTTGTAACTTTGGTCACATAAACAGTGAGCTTAAATGGGGTTACAAAACATAAAAAAATCGTGAGGGAATATGAAAATTTTTCTAAAGTTTACAGGGATTGTGAGTCTGCTTTTTTTGTCAATTAATGTCTATGCTGACAGTTTTGATATTTATTTACCCACAGCTTCGCATTTTTCTCCGGGAACAATCGGAGAAGGTAAATGGGGTTTTTCGCTTGGTGTTATGAAAGAAGTGAAAGACTTTCGTCTGCAATATGATCCGGTCACCGAAGATAATCAGCACATTTCTGACTACGCAACTTATAGCCGTGATGTTGTGGTTTATCTTACCTACGGTTTAACTGACAATCTGGATATTGAACTGGGTAGTGAGAAAGGGAGTTATCTGTCATTAAAATATGACTTTGAAATTGGATCACAGTCAAACTGGAATAGTTCATTCATTGTTGGTTGGTTGAATAATGAGCATGACGGGAATGCTGGAGCCGTTATACAGCAGGGCGAAAGTTGTGACTGGTTTGATATTATTTGTGGTTTGTTTTCTGATCCGAAACCTACGATTTATGAATATGAATATGAGGCTGATATCAATGGTCTAATGTTAGGTTATTTTCAAGGTTTTAAAGTCTCCGACAGAGTGATGACGTACCTTGGGGTAACTTATACGGGCTACCGTATTGAATATTTTTTACATGACAATACAGTTGCCAACCAAGATCAGGCTCATAAAGTCGATACTGATGTTGTCGCGTTATGGCTAGGTGCTAAAATTCAAGTTGGTAAAAACAATAATAAATTTGTAACGGCGAATTATGATGTTGTTAAAGATAGTACACGTCACGATGGTAATATGGAAGGCCGGTTAAATTTTGTGTTTTCGTTTATTTATTGATAGATCCATGTAGAAACTCGTGGAATTATTTCTGTATAAAATTTGTTGTGACAGGTGATTTTGAGTGAGAGTAGTTTTAGTTTTTTGTATGCTGTCTTTCGTGTCATCCGTGAATGCCGAAATTTACAAATGGGTCGATGAGCATGGTCGTGTGCATTATGATGATAAGCCGCCGATAACAAGCCAAAAGCAATTAATGGATATCAATGAAGAAAGTAATGCGGTGAAATCAATTCCAGAAAACCGCGCTGAAAAAAGAAGAAAACTACTAGATGCCATCGATGAAGACAGGCAGTTAAAAAAAGAGCAGGAAGCAAAAGAGAAAAAGAAAAAAGCAAAGTTCCTTAAGCAATGTCATATTGCCCGTGATAATTTAAAACTCTATCAAAGATCGAATTATGTCTATGATCTTGACAAAGATGGAAACCGGGTGGCGTTGCCATCATCGGCAAGAGATCAGGTGATAGCTAATATTAAAAAACAGATTGAACAATATTGTAAATAATTAGGTAATAAAAAAGGGCGGCAATGCGGCCCTTTTTTATTACAGTGAAATTTACTGTGCTAATGTTGATTAAGCCTCTTTATGTAAATGTACATCCATCTGTGGGTAGGGAATATTCAGGCCTTCTTTATTAAAGGTGTTATAAATACTTTCGTTCATGTCGAAATACACGCCCCAGTAGTCGGTGGACTTAACCCAGGCGCGTACGGTGAAATTAACTGAACTGTCGGCTAGTTCAGATACGGCAATAAATACTTCTGGCTCTTTTAGAATACGCGAGTCTGCGTCACACATTTTTTGAATCACTGATCGTGCATGATCAAGGTCATCGCCATAACCCACGCCGACAGTCCAGTCGACACGGCGTTTTTCTTCGGTGGAATAATTAGTCATTGAGCCGGTAGATAAACCGCCGTTAGGGATAATAATAGTTTTGTTATCCGGGGTTTTTAAAATCGTGTTGAAAATCTGGATTTCAGAGACTGAGCCGATATAGCCCTGTGCTTCGATGACGTCTCCGGCTTTAAAGGGTTTAAATAATAAAATCATCACGCCACCGGCAAAATTCTGCAGTGTGCCAGATAAGGCCATACCGACGGCTAAACCAGCGGCACCGAGTATCGCGATGAATGATGTCATTTCGATGCCAAGCATGCCGAGCACACTGATTACCAGCATGACTTTTAGCAGGATGCCGGAAATGTCTCGCAAGAATGGTCGTAAAGAATCATCGGTGCCGCTACGTTTCATGGCTGCATCGATGCCTTTGACAATGGCTTTAATAATCCATCCGCCAATTATGAAGACGATTATCGCGGCCACGAGTTTAGGGCCGTAGGTTAGGGTGAGTTCTGTCGCCTGTTCGACCAGTGCTTCGGGATTCATGTTGGCTCTTCCGATGTGTTTTGGTTAATGTGTGATTAGTCTAAAGTCTAAGCGTTCGCCATACCAGTCAACAACATTGCGTTTTTGTAAAAGATTTAATTCTGTGTCAGAAAAATATAATTATTCGCCGATAATTTGCAGACTGACTTTTCGATGACGAGGTCCATCTAGTTCACAAAGCATTACTGATTGATACTGCCCCAAAATCAGTTCGCCATTTATAATAGCAATGGATTCTGAGCTGCCCAGTAACATCGCGGTTAAATGTGAGTGTGCATTTTCTGGTTCGTCGTCCGGGCAGTCGCGTAAATGAATATCGTTGTGAAGGTATTTGTCGTCGGCGGGTATTAGCTTCTTGAAAAAGACTTTGATGTCATCGACAAGACGTTCTTCGTTTTCATTAATGGTTAATGCTGTTGTTGTGTGCTGAGAAGTAATAGTAATCGTGCCATTAGTAATGCCTGATTGTTTTATTTGCTGTTGGATGCTTTGGTTCAGGTCATGGATGCTAAGACCGTTACCGGTTTCTAGTTCGATAAAAGAGGGAATGATTTTCAAAATAGTTACCGCGTAAATTGCTAAAAGTTACCCTGAAAAAATTTCAGGGTAACGAGTATATGCTTTTTTTAATTTTTTTTTACAGATTAAATTCGGCAACAAAGGCGGCATGATCAGATTCAGGGTATTTCAAATCGAATGCAAACGGCAGGCTTTCATCGTGCAGGTTTTCATTGAAAATTTGTGCCTGTTGAAAATGCGCAATCAGGTTTTGTGAAATCATCATATGGTCAAGCAGGTTGCCATGACCATGGTGCAAATGACTGTAACGCATTGACTCGGGTATATGGTGGCTGCAGGGAACCAGCGATCGGTGGCGTAAATCGGGGTTGTTGGTATTTTCAACCCGGCCCTGAATAGCTTCGGCCGGTACTTCGCCAGGTTCAGCATTAAAATCACCACAAACAACAATATTGGCGTTAGCATCCTGATCAAGAATTTTATCAACCAGTATCCGAGTTTCCAGTGCTTGTCCGACACGTTTTAAAGATGATAAAAAATAACCTTCGGCCCAGCCAGCGGCGGATTCCCATTCGAAACCGTTTTTCTGTCCAGCAATGCTTGAAGCAAGTTTGGATTTAAGGTGCAAATTAATGACGTGAACAACTGTGTTGGCATTGACCTGGATTTCGGCATGCAAAATCGGGCGTTCCCAGCGAATATTTTTTGCATCGTTTTCGGCAGGATCAGCGGTTACTCTTTTGTATTGCAGTTTTTCAATATGGTCGTTTTTATACTGTTCATGCCGATTAACTGGGTAACGTGAAAGGATGACAAGGTTTCTTTCGTTATAGGGTGTGTTGTCGGTGGTTTTAGTGACCACTTTTTCATATTGGGCATAAGGTGTGCCAGCGAGTACTTCATCGAGTGCAGAAAGAATACGGTCGGGATTGTTACTGGTGTGTGCGCTGGTTTCCTGGCCGTGAATTTCCTGCAGGCAAATAATATCGGCATCGGCGCGAAGTAGTTCGGCTCTGAGAATAGGTGCGCGGGTGTTCAGGTCGGGATTGTAGGTACTGGATTTATCATCCAGGTTTTCCATATTAAAGCTGAGTATTTTCATGATTAACTTCCTTGTTTTTCATTGGTAAATTTTTTGGCTTAGTCGGGCTTTTTCTTACCTATTTTTTCTTCTGCACCTGAAATCAGGTTTTGAATATTGCTGCGGTGTCGCCAGAATAACAGGGTGCCGAGAACAACCGACATAATGATCAGTGGCTGTGTACCATTTATTTGCCAGATTAAAAACGGTGAACAGAAAATCGCTACCAGTGCTGACAATGATGAAGTTCTAAACACGGCGGCAGTGAGTAACCAGATGCCGATAATCGATAAGCCAATGCGCCAGTCCAGAGCCAGGTAAACACCGAGTGCGGTGGCAACACCTTTGCCGCCTTTGAATTTTAAAAATACCGGGTAGAGGTGACCAATAAATGCGGCAAAAGCGACTAAGGCTAACACGTTATAATCAACGCCAAGATAGATCGCCAGCAACACCGGGATCACACCCTTGATCATGTCGCCTAATAAGGTGATGATAGCTGCCGTTTTTCCAGCATTGCGCAGTACATTGGTTGCGCCCGGGTTTTTAGAGCCGCTCAGGCGCGGGTCTTCTAATCCCATTAGTTTGCAGGTAATCACTGCGCTGGAGATCGAACCGATCAGGTAAGATATGAAAATAAGGCCCCAGCTTTTTGGGTCGTTAAGGCCAATGGCAATAAATGATTCCATGAATAATCCTGAGTCAGATAAAACGTATGTCAGAAAAAAGTAGCGATAGCATACACCATGATGCTGATCAGGGGCAGGGCAAGCTGCGCTGCGTCTTCGTCCATGGCTGGGGTATGAACAGTGCCATCTGGCAACCCTTTTTTGACAGGCTGCCAGAATATATTGAACCGGTTTGTATCGATTTGCCCGGTCACGGCGAATGTAATCAGCTGAGTTTTTACACGCTACAGGATTTAACCAATCATTTAATCGAACAGACAAAAACTCTGGCCGAACCTGTGATTTGGGTTGGGTGGTCACTAGGCATGTTGCCCGTTCTTCAACTGGCGCAACAGCACCCCGAAAAAGTCAGCCGATTAATTGCGTTTAGTAGTAATCCATGTTTTGTCGCAGGCGAGAGTTGGCCGCATGGCGTCGAAGAAGCAGTATTCGATCTGTTTGCTGAAAATTTACAGGCCGATACCGAGAAAACCCTGCAACGGTTTTTAAGTTTGCAGGTGCAGGGTATGAAAGACTCGCGCGAGTTGTTACGGCAGTTAAGGAAAATGATTTCGGAGCGTGGTCTGCCTTCGGCTGAGGCGTTAACGGCCGGGCTGGATGTATTAAAGCAAACAGATCTCCGCGAGCTAGTGAGTCAACTGGATAAACCGGTCGACTGGTGGCTGGGCGATAAAGACGCGCTGGTACCCGCGTCACTGAATGATTATTTATCATGCCTTTCTGCGGTTAAATCACATATCATAGCCGGCGCGGCACATTTGCCGTTTATCTCGCATGCCGATCAACTACTGCTAGGCTTTTTAGATTTTATAAATGATTAATTCCGGCTCGATTATCAACAAACACTGGGTTAAGCGCGCTTTTAACAAGGCGGCGGCAACTTATGATGATGCCGCGGTGCTACAACGAGAAGTTTGCACCCGCATGCTTGAGCATCTCGACCCGGTGACACTGCAGCCGCAGCGCATCCTCGATGTCGGTGCAGGCACCGGCTTTGGCGTTAGTCTGTTAATGAAGCGCTATAAAAAAGCCAAAATTTGCGCGGTCGATCTGGCGCCGGAAATGCTAAAGCGCGTAGCAAAACAGGGCTCATGGCTGAGAAAGCCCGAGCTGATATGTGCCGATGCCGATCACTTGCCGGTGGGTGACGCTAGCGTGGATATGATTGTATCGAGCCTGATGTTGCAGTGGAGTGGTGATCTTGAGCGCACGTTCAGAGAATTTCGCCGAGTTTTGAAGCCGGGTGGGGTTTTGATGTTCTCAACCTTTGGTCCCGATACACTTAAAGAGTTGCGTCAGAGCTGGTCACAAGTTGATGCCGATGCCCATGTTAACCAGTTTGTCGATATGCATGATGTCGGCGATGCACTGATGCGCAGTCAGTTTGCGGACCCGGTAATGGACCGTGAAATGCTGACCCTGACCTATCAAAAAGTTACCGGTTTAATGCGTGATCTGAAATCGATCGGGGCTAACACTCCGATGAGTGGGCTTGCAGGTGGTCGTCGTCGGGGCTTGATGACGGTTAATGTATTAAAATCAGTTGAGCACGCCTATGAGGTGCACCGTATAGACGGTGTATTGCCAGCCAGCTACGAAATTGTCTATGGCCAGGCCTGGGTGCCTGAGAATTTACAAAAATCATAGTCATTTGAATTAACCTGATAAAGTTTCAGGTTATCAGGTTGTCACAATTTGTTGACAATGTGTCGCCTTATATCCGTTTCTTTCGCGATCTTGTTGATATTCGGCAAATCTCAGCTATTAAATCTCAGCAATCTGAAACTTTTCTGTGCGCAGTAGTATTTTAAAACATTAGCA